>BNJV01002741.1_pt1:55000-305485 | contig 305485 bp, 461 predicted proteins | sample 8540591 | NCBI WGS metagenome assembly BNJV01 (sample SAMD00202457, study PRJDB9452) | human saliva metagenome | host: Homo sapiens | reverse complement strand
GAAACTGTTATGGTTTCATTCAAGAGCATTGATTTAGCATACGAATTTACTTTTACTAAATAATAAGAAACGAGAGTATAATGGTAATAAGTTATACTCTCGTTTTTTTGTCATTAACTTTTTACATGTTATTTTATATATGATTTTTAAAAATTAATTAATTCCTTGACTCCTTTGCAATCCATTTTTATTAATCATTTCTATTTGCTACCAAAATCTCCATATACCTTTATTAATATCATTTTTCTATATTTGGTAATATTTTTGATTTAATTATTTTTCTATTTCTTCATAATTAGTATCTATCCATATAAAATAATAACCTCCTTACCCTCTAATTCTTCATAAGGACATATGCCTACTTTTCTTATTTTCTCTATAAATAAATTTATTAATTATATTTATTATACCTACATAATTTTTTTAAAAATTTATTAGAAAAATTCTATAAAAATATAGTATATACACTATATTTTTATTAAATTAAAAACTCTCTCCCAAAAATTCTAAAAGATAATGATAATCTCTTTCAATTAAATCGTTTTTATGTTATATTTAGTATAAATAAAATTAAAAAGCAATTTAACCAAACTAATTTTTGTTAAACTGCTTATTATTAAAGGAGAATACCAATGAAAACAAATAAGCTATTAAAATCTAGCCTGAGTGTTGCTTTTACTTTAACAGTTGCTTCTATAACAGCTGCAGCTTGGCCCCTCCATCTACTTACAGTATCGCTAAAGCTGATTTCGGAGATACTGCCGCCTCAGAAAAACAAAAGGTGAGTTACTAATAGAGAAATCTTTAACGATAATAATATTACCAATCGTTACTTGGGAACAACATCACAAGACTTCAAACTTTCCATACTATCATGTAACTTTTTGAAAATCACTCTGTTCCCGAAGACGTAATTGATACAACTCCATGAGTACAATATGTGGGGAGAAGCTGCAGAGGCTAAAGCTAAGCTAGACGCTAATTCTTTTACTGAAAAACTGCTAGAAATGCTATTAATACCCTTAATTACTATACACAACTTTTATAATTTTGATATTAATCATGAACTAAAAATGATGGTTTTTTTATACTACTACTGACTTTAAAACTCCTACTATGATTCAATCATATAGCGATGGACAACAAAACTTTTTATAGCAAAGTTAAAGATAATAACGATGATATCAAAAATCTATTTAAAAGACAACCTTATTGGTATTTATAAGCAAAGGGCAAGATATTGAACTAAATCTTGTCGCTAATCCTAATAAAGGTTACAAAAATAATTAGTTTTTCTGTTAATAAAAGTATCTTCTATAGAACCTAAAAATTAATCTAGGTCCTACTCCTCAAGATCAAAGACAAATTGCCTTTAGTATCCCTGGTGAACTAAAAAGCTGAACAACTGGTTATTACTAATATGATTTATCTAGACCAAAATGGTACAAAAAGAAACAGGACCTTTTTGCATTAGATATAAATTATAAAATGTTGTATCAAAAAGGTAATACCATACCTAAATATAGAGAAAAACTAAATGAAAAATCCAGAATTGGATGAGATCGTGGTGCAAAAAGTTAATGAATGGTTATTAACAAAAGAAAATAATAAAGATAATGCCGCTGATTATAGTCAACGAGATAAGCGAAGCTATCACTCAGTTAAAAAGAATTAAAACGTTCAAGTGATGCGAGTTATGATAAACTATACAAAATAGCTACTCCTATTCACGAAATAGAAGATACAGCTACTTTAAGGGAAGTCCTAGATACTAAAAGTTGCTAAACTTTTAGAATACTTCGATCTTTACAAAGAAGATGTGTATACAAAAGAAAGTATTGCTAAATACAGAGAATATATAGAGAGTGTACCAAAAACTAAAAAAATACTAAAGATATTAAACAATTAGTTCAACTAATAAAAGAATTTGATAATGCCACATTTACATATTTGAGATTTAATACAGATGAGTTAAAACGATTAGTCTCTATTGCTGAAAGTAGAAATAAAGATGAATATAACATTGTATCTTTAGAAAAATTCACTCAAGCACTTAATCATGCAAAAAGATTGGATTAACCAAACTGAAAGCTATCGTCCACAAATAAACGAAACATCTGAACATGTAAAAATCTGACTAATGCCATTAATGGACTGATTAAAAAGAACGGAGAAAAAGGTGAACAGGTTCCTCCAAAAGAAAAATCTAAACCTACCGAATCTAGACCTTACTCTGTACCTGCAAAATTTGTAGAGCGTGGAACTACTAAGCCTTTTTGGTCTTTATGGTAGAGACTATTCTCAAGTAATCAAAAAAATGTTTCAATTATTGATAAAGAAAATGGAAGAGAGTGAAGTTACATTAACATTTGGAGCCTACAACTACAAATTATGGTGCAACAGATATAGCTCCTATAGGAACAATTCAATATAATAAACTTGGAACAATATCAGATGCTGAAGTCTTAGAAACAGGCACTACTAGCGATAATATTACCTATCCTATAAAACTTTTTAGTTTATTCTGACTCGAGAAAAATATCGCTCTTGAAGGCATTTCATTTAAAGATAGTTATAGTCTATCAAATAATAAATGGCTAGCTCCTCTTGATTTATATTTAGATTACAGCGCAAAATCTGAAACTAGCAAAGAAGAAGAGAAAATCCTCTAAAAAGAAGCTCTAAAAGAAAAATAAATTATTTGGAATCAAAAGAGATTTCTGAAAAACTATAAAGCAATACCAGAAAGATTAAAAACAGGACTAAATCAATTAATTCCTCAAGTAAAAATATTATAAATAAATCCAGTTGTAACAAAAGAGGAATTTGATAAATATACATCTCTACTTTCTGAAGAAACAAATAAATTAGATAAACTTGCTAATCTTTATCAAGCATTAACCGCTACTAAAGATACATACAGTAATTTCTGGAAAGAGAATACTCACTATACTCTAGAAAGTAGAAATTTAGTTAAATCAAAACTAGATGAATTAGAAAATACAATAAATAAACTTGTAGCCTCTGATATAGAGGGAACAAGTGAGAAATTCACTGATGAATACGGTAAAGAAGGCTCAGCTATAGTATATATATAGATGAGCTTACAGGAGGACTTCAACATTTAGGGAGATTACCTACGTATTGATACCACTGCATTGTCAAATGAAATTTCTAAAGCCGAAAAAGCATATGCTACAGCAAAAGATAGCTCTGCTAAGCGCACATTAAAAACAATTAATTGATGAAGCAAAACAATATGTTGAACATTCTAAACTAACACCTGAATCTCCTGACACTGATGATCAGGTTAACACTGACTTAACAGATTATTATACTGAACAATTTAAGTTTGCAATTCAAGATTTAAATAATTCACAACCTGAAGACAATAAAACATCTTCTACTAGAGATGAGCTTGCTAAAAAGTAAATCAAGTTTCTCTTGTTACGGTTGGTAAAAGAGCCTTCAGCATTTGTTGCACTAATTCTAATGAGCTTGCTAAAGCAAAAGAAGTTTTTAAAACAATAATGAAGCTAGCGAAGACGCCCTTAAAGATGCTTTAAACAAACTTTCTTCTGCCCTAGATACATTTAATGCTTCTGCTGATGCTAAACAAACACCTCCAAATACTGATAATCCTACAAATGATAATAATATATCTAAAAACACAATTAGAAGCATATTTCAAAAAGCTGATTTAAGCGGACTTTCTTCTATGAATTCTGTTCTTAAAAATGCTTATCTAATTACAGGAAATGAAAAGAACTATATAGAATTAGAACTACAACCAATGCTTGGTGACAAAGATCAACCCTATTGGTGTATTAAGCAAACTGACTACATTTGAAAAATAATGAAGAAAAGACAATGTTGAAGTTTTGAGTACTGCAACTGTTAACATTACTTTTGGTAATACAACTCAAGAATACAGCTATCCTTCTAAAAGTTAGAATACCTATAAACGGTAAACCTACTGAAATTAAAGTAAATACTTATGCAAGCAGTGCCGTTTTCGGTGATAACCAACATAAAAATCCTGCAGTCTTAAGCCTTACTTACCCTAAAAGATAACTCTATTATAAGTGCAGACAAAAACAATTAAATGCTTTATTTAGTACAACAACAAGTAAATATTATGATAGTTGGAACAGAGTTTTCAAAAATAATAACTACGAAAAGATCTATTATAGTAAAGAGATTTTTGGCGATAAGATTAACGAAGCTCAAAAAGTGTTGAATAATAATTCAGCATCTAAAGATGAAATATCAAAGCATTTTCAAATCTATATGATGTGAAATTCCAATATGATTTACTTATTGAACTAAGACAGCTTAAATGCTGATACACTAGCAAAACTTCAACACCGATAAAGATAGTAATAATTATAGCGTTGAAAGCATAAACAAAATAGATTCTTACCTTCAAGAAAAAATTGATAAATTAGAAGATTTAGTACACAACAATTACAAATCACAAGAAATTAGTCAATTATTTAATGATGTGAGAAATTATTATACTATGCTACGTTATAATATCACTGATTTAGAAGCTACTGTTAAAACTGCTGAAGATAAAATCTGGAAAATATACAAAAGATTCAAAGAAAAAGTTACTACGGCAATCAACAATGCCAATAACTTTATTGAAAAAAGCAAAAGAAACACGTAATCTAGAAGATAGACGTAGTGACCTTAAAAAGAATTAGAGTCTGCAGTAGCTAATCTAGTGGTTGATACTAATACTTCTCCTGAGACAACCCTAACAAAGATGACAATAAACCTTCATCTACAGATATTCTTAAAGGCACAACTTTTTGGTTCCACTAGAAGCAGCTAAGATAATGCGCATGATGACCAATTAAAACAGATATTAATAAAGAAGCTCTTGATAAATATAGAAGTATTATTACAAATGCACAAAAGTTTTTGATAATCCTAAATCTTCAGCGAAGAGATAATCAAAGCTATAAATGATTTAGGTAGCGGTCTAATCGAGTATACAAATAATAAATCTAAACCTAATACCGATAAAGCATAATGACTGATAAACCTAATACCGATAAACCTAATACCGATAAACCTAATACTGACCCAAACCTGATACCGACAAACCCATAACTACTGATAAACCTAATACTGATAAACCTAATACTGATAAACCTAATACTGATAAACCTAATACTGACAAACCTAATACTGACAAACCTAATACTGATAAACCGGCAGTCACTAAACAATTCTTTGAAGATAAAAATTGGTGTTCAAGTGAGAACTAATTGGTAATAGCCCTGCTACAAAACTAGAAGCAAAAGAAATCAATGATAATCAATTAGCTCAAAATATTTTTAACGAAATTAAATCTACCAAACAGTAATGTAAGAATATTAGAGCTTAAACTTTTAGATAAAGATAATAATACAGTTAATTCTAACATCAAACGCAAGGTATCAATTACTTTAAAAGAGGTGAAAAAGATGTTGCTGTTTACCATGTAAAAGAAGACGGCTCTTTAGAACTAATTAAATCTCAAATTAATGGTAATATCTTGACGTTTGAAATAGATCACTTTAGTAAATTTGCCCTAGTAAGTGAAAATAAAAAGATTCTAATCAAATTTCTACAAATAGAAAATTATTAAGTAATACCGGCTCTCAAACTGTAAACTCACAACTATTTGGAGCATTAATACTAGTATTGGGCGGAGTTCTATACTTAGCTAACAAAAGAGAAGAAATTAAAACAATATATTAGTTAATATGAATCAAGTTAGAGGATCCCCTAACTTGGTTCATATTCTAATAAATATCACTTAATAAATTTACATTAATATATCCTATAATTATTATTTTACTACCACTTTTTGGGTCATATTATATTATCAGTTGAATTTTTCCCTATTTTAAGGTAAAATTGTAGTGCTTATAGAAATTTTTCGTAGTAATTATTTTCTATTTGAATTAACGAGATTTTAGGAGAATTGTAATGGTAAATATCATTTTATAGGAATCAAAGGATCTGGTATGAGTTCCCTCGCACAGATTGCCTATGATATGGGACATATTGTCCAAGGTTCCGATGAAGAAACTTATTTTTACACAAGAAAATTAGAACAGCGTAATATACCGATGTTCTACTATAATAGAAAGAGAATATAAAAGAAGGCTATGAAGTTATCTTGGGAAATGCCTTTGATGACACGCATATTGGTATCGTCGCGCTAAAGAATTGGGTTTAAAAATCTATACCTATGCTCAATTTTTAGGTAAAACTACTAGAAGAAAACCCCTTCTATCGCCGTACTGGAGCAGCTATGGGCTAGATCAACTACTACTATGACAAGTAATATTTTTAAACATAATCGTGTTACATCTTATCTAATTGGAGATGGAACAGGCACGGTGATTCAGACTTTATGATTGCAGAAGCGTCGCGGAATACTATCGTCACTTTTTAGCCTATCATCCAGATTACGCTATCGTAACTAATACTGATTTTGATCATCCTGATTATTTTAATGATGAATATGATATGTTTTGATGCATTTCAAAGCTTTGTCAATCAAGTTAAAAATACAGTAGTTATGTGCGGTGATGACCGTCTGGCTTCTAAGTTAAAACCTGCTCACGCTAAAACAATTACTTATGGATTTAACGATGGAAATGACTGCAAATAAAAACGTTCAAACTTCTACTGGTACAGCAAGTTTTGATATTTATAAAAATAATACTTTACTTGGAACATTCACTATGGCGATTTTTGGCTTACATGATATTTCTAATGCTACTTCTGCCATTGCCTTGGCTGATATCAATGGTATTAGTGTAGAAAAATCCAAGAATCATTGAGACTTATATCGTCCAGCAGAACGAAGATTTAGCGAATACAAATTCTGGTAGTAATGTAGTTGTTGATGACTACGCTCATCACCTAGCGAGATAAAAAGCTACTATCAGTAGTGCTCGCCGCAAATATGCGGGTAAAACAAATTTAGCTATTTTTCAGCCCACATACTTATACAAGAACTGCCAAGTTCTTAAATGAATTTGCTGAAAGTCTGCTAACTGCAGATAAAGTATTTTATGTCCAATTTTCGCTTCAGTCCGTGAAAAAGAAAAATTGTTGGAATTGAAGATTTACAAAAGTAACTCCGGGTTCTGAAATCATTCATGGAGAGAAGATTTTTGACAAACTAAACTTTGAAAAATACGGTCTTTTTGATTTATGGGAGCCGGAAATATTAATAAACTTTGTCATAAAGTTTTTGAAAAACACTAGCAATTAACCTTATTTTAAAATATAACAGAATACAACCTCAAGGAGGAAATATAAATCATTAAAATATTGATTGGCTTGTACTTGCCTACGCAGGAATTTTTCTATCAGGAGTAGGAGTACTTATTATTTGTATTAGCTATTTGCAAGAACTTTTAGGAACTGCAAGAAAAATCTATTATATCTGTTACAGAGTGCGTGGAAGATGTAACTAATATCGCTGAAGACGCACTTACTCTTGCAAAAAGATTTAAACGAAACTGTTAAAAAAGTAGAAGGTCATTTAGAACCAATTATGGTTGAAACTAACATCTTACTACAAACGCAAAGATATCCTTGCTGAAGATATGCAAGTAAAAATCTGAAAAAATTAGATCCATTATTTAATACAGCCGAAGGTCTAGCTTCCTCTATTAATGGACTTCAATCTTCTGTAGATAACATGAAAAATAATGTTACAGGTTTTGATACTGATGAAAATCAACGATTTATCTGAAAAAGTTGAAGAAAATAAAAGAGTAAAGCAGCTGACTTAGCTTAACAAATTCTTTTAAGAAAGAAAAATCTTCGGAAGAAAACTAAGATTTAAGACAATTAATATAGAAAATTAGTATCCTCAAAACATTTATCTTTTGAGGAATATTAACTTTTAGCATTAATTTTTATTATAAAAACTATCTAACTATATTAAAATCCTTGCTTTTTATTTCCAATTTAGTGTATCATACACAAGTATAAATTTTTATAAAAGGAGAACAAAATATCTTATGTTAAAATGAATTTAAAAATTTGCTTTTAAAGGTAATGTATTAGATCTTGCAATCGAGGGTTATTATGGGGGCTGCTTTTTGGTAAAATCGTAAGTTCATTAGTAACTGATATTATGATGCCACTTATCGGACTTCTTTTCCCATCTAAACCAGATTTTCACTAACTTGGCTTGGGAAGGGATTAAATACGGTAATTTTATTCAAATTATCATCGACTTCTATAATAACTGCTGTAGCTATTTTTCATCTTTGTTAAAGCTATTAACACTGCTAAAGATGGCTAAAGAAGAAGAAACTGAAGAAAAAAGCACCAGAAGTTGATAGTAAAGAAGAACTTCTTAAAGAAATCCGTGATTTATTAAAAGAAGGTAAATAATTAACAATAACATTAAAGGAGCTGACGATGAATCGTCAACTCCTTTTTATTTATAATTAGATAGTTTACTATTTATTTTTCTTTATATCATTTCTAACACTTAGATAAGATACTAATGCTATTACAGCATATAAGAAACTTGAAAAATACTAACATTAGCATTAGAGTTTTTAACCCTACAAACCATTTTTAGATAATATCCTGCTAGTAATAATGGAAGCATTATTAGAAGGTAATGTTTTAAAAATATCGTTTTTAAAGTTTTGCTCACCCTGCATTTTTAAAAATTTCACTAGAAAATCCTTGTAAAACACCTAAAACGATAAATATTATAGTCTGCACTACCATTGCTTTATTAGTATTTGAAAAGCTCTCTAAAAATTCAGGAACACCTGGAGAATAATCCCCATGTATTAAGCTAAACGCTAAAGATAAGATACTTCCCTATCCCAATACCCATCTAAAACCAAATGCCACCATTTTTAAATAATCTCATTTTTATTTTTCCTCCTATATACCAAGTTTTAACTTTCAAACCTTTAATCATCCTACGAGATACATAGCTAATATCAGAATTTTTATACTTTATGACTATCGTTCCTGTATTACTAAAATCTAAGTTTTTGATAAATTTTATATTCGCTATTTCACTTTGTGATATTTTTATAAAATTACGAGTTACCATATTTTTCTACTTCATAAAAGCTTTTTCTTCACAACATATGTATCTTTTAATGTTACAACAAAAGTTTTTCTATCCTCTATATACACCCTTATTATTTCATCTATATCTATAATACTCGCCTTATCTTCAACTATTCCTATTAAATACTCAGAACTATATTCGATATAATTTATTAAATTCTGAACTTCTTTATCAATCTTATTAGCACTAACTACAACTAATGTCTCTTTTACTTTTTCGTCTATATTTAACTCGAGTTTCATAATAACTCCTCCTTTCAATTATTATTTTAGCGAAAAGCAATATTAAATCTATACCTTTTGATTATCTGGTTTATTTTTAAATACCTATTCGGTTTTTCTTTATCTATTTTTAATAGAAATTTAAGCAACTCTATTCATCATAGTTAAAGACCAACCAAGAAATAATCTTGATTGGTCTTTTTATTTAGAATCAATTTTTAAATTTTGTATCACTCAAGGCTTTTTGTAATACATCCTTATCGGCTGTTCCTACTACTATTAATTTTTCTTAGAGATATCAACTTCACAGTTTCTACCCCTTCTATATCGATTAAGTTTTTCTTTAACAACGGCACACAGCCACCACATTTTACTCCTTCTATATTATAAACTTTTTCCATGTGAACCTCCTGTAAATTATTTTATTCCCGCTCTTTTTTTAGTCTCAACGCATTTAATACTACCGATACTGAACTAAAAACTCATCGCAGCTCCGCCTATCATTGGATTTAATAGTGGCCCTCCAAATAAATGTAATACTCCCATGCAACAGGGATGCCAATAATATTATAAATAAATGCCCAAAATAAGTTTTCTTTAATATTTTTATTGTTGCGTGACTTAAAGTTTTATTGTACGAACTACACTAAGTATATCATTATTCATAAGAACAATATCCGACGATTCTATTGCTACATCTGTTCCTGCCCCATAGCTATCTCCAACATCTGCTTGTACCAATGCTGGAGCATCATTAATTCCCATCTCCGACCATTTGCAACCTTATTTCCAGCTTTTTGAAGTCTTATTATTTCTTTACTTTCTTGTTCTCTGGTAACACTTCACTAATTACTTCATCAATTTCGATTTGTCTCGCAATAATTTCTGCAGTTTTTCTTATTATCACCAGTGAGCATAATTATTTTTATTCCCATTTGTTTTAATTTTTACCGCTTCTTTACTTGATGATTTTAATTGTATCTGCAACAGCGATTATCCCTACTAATTTAGTTGCCATAAACAATAAATAGTGGTGTTTTCCCTCTGCTGCCAAGTTGATCAGCTATTAAAAGATGTCCTTCTGTTGAAATAGAATTATTTTTCTAAAAATACTTTTATTCCCTACTAAAATATTTCTCCATCTATTTCTCCCGAAATCTCCAAGGCCCAAACTAGCTTTTAAAATTTTCTACTTCACTTAGCATAAACTCTTTCTCGCGCTAAATTTCACTATTGCCTCTCCTAGTGAATGCTCTGAATAATGTTCTATACTCATGCTAAACGCAGAAACCTCACTTTTCATCATAATTATCAAATGTAACTATATCTGTTACTCTTAATTTTCCTTCAGTTAGTGTTCCCTGTTTTATCAAAAACTACCACATTTACACTTTGCGCCGTTTCTATTACTTCCCCACTTTTTATTAAAATTCCATGCTCCGCACCAAGTCCTGTCCCTACCATTATTGACGTTGGAGTCGCAAGTCCTAACGCACACGGACAAGCAATTACTAATATTGAAATAGAAATAGTAAGAGCAAATACCCATGACTCATGACCAACAAAGTACCATAAAGTTCCCGATAAAACAGCTAAGAAAATAACTACTGGAACGAATACACTTGCAATTTTATCAGCTAATTTTGAAATTGGTGCTTTTGATCCTTGTGCTTCTTCAACAAGTTTTATAATCTGAGCAAGAGCAGTATCTTCTCCAACTTTAGTTACTATCATTTTCGAAAAGTTCCTGTTTTTTATTAATACTTGCTCCTATGACATTATCGCCATTATTTTTATCAACTGGTAAACTTTCACCAGTTAGCATTGCTTCATCAACCGAACTTGCACCTTCTATTACCTTGCCATCCAAAGGAATCTTTTCTCCAGGTCGAACAACAATTATATCTCCAACAATAATATTCTCAACATTTATTTTTCACCTCTTCTCCATTACGGATAACATTCGCCGTCTTCGGCGCAAGGTTAATCAACGCTGCTATCGCTCCAGAGTTCTTTCTTTAGAAACTGCTTCAAAATATTTGCAAGTGTGATAAGCGTTAAAATAACACCCGCAGATTCATAGTACAAAGTTCATCAGCTGAATGCTCATCTCCCTAAATAAACTAGAACAGTTGAATACAAACTATAAATAACTGCGAGCACCTGATCCTAGTGCAACTAACGAATCCATATTAGGATGGCCTTTAAACAATGACTTAAACCCCAACTAAATAAAAACTTCTACCTAAATACAAAAATTGGTAAAAACTAAAATTATTTGAATAGTAGCGAATAATTTCGCTTGTTCATTGGATTTATTATCATAGGTAATCCTATCATATCAGCCATAGATAAGTATAATAAAAGGAATTGCAAATATAGTAGACCATAAAAAAATCTATGTAATAAACTATTTATCTGTTTCTGCTTTTTACTTTTTGTCCTTGAGTAGAATCTTTAAAAACCTTATCTTCTATCGCCTTGAATCCTGCTCTCTCTACCGCATCTTCTATATCCTTTGTATTTACTCTGCTTCTATCAAAAATAACAGTCATCTTTTCTGTAGCTAGATTTAACACTAACACTCTGCACTCCAGAAACTTTTCCAACAACATTTTCTATATTACGAGCACATGATGCACAACTCATACCTTCTAAAGAAAAAGTACTTACATTATTATCTACCAATTTTTGCAAAAATATCCTGCATTTTTTTATAGTTTGCTCTATCTCTTCTACATTAACCTCTTCTTCTACTCTCAATAAACATCTTCTCTGTTGCAAGATTTACACTTACATTTCTCACACCAGAGATTTTTACCCTACTACTTTTTCAATACTACTTGCAAGAAGCACAACTCATACCCTCTATACTATATATTTCTTTTTATCATAATCTATACCCTTCTTTCTAAATTGGTTTATGAAAAACATATTCGTTTACATTTCTGTAATCTTTATAGTAATTTTATTTTACAACTATCATTAAAGTTTTTGTCAATGAAGCATCAGAATCTTCTTTTATCTAGAAAAAGCCTTAAGAATAATTCTTAAGACTTTTTAAAAGTTAAATCCCATCCACTATTTTTATCACCAAATCTATTTCCCCAATCTTTTTCAAAATCAAAAACTGATTTATCTGTATAAGGATGCCAAATACTCGCCTCTATTATCTCAGGAGCTATTGTTACTGCTTCTGCTCCACAACGTAGAATATCTTGAACTTGTTTTTACATTTTTAAAACTTGCTGCTCAAAATTTCAGTTGGATAATCTATTAATAAATTGCTTATTTCCAAAATAGCTTCTTTTGCATCTTGCCCTACATTTTCCATTCTGTTTACATACGGCGCGACGTAATTAGCTCCATTCTTCGCTGCAGCTAAAGCTTTGCATAGGAGTTAAAAATAGCTGTTTGCTGTTACCCGTATATCTTCTTTACTACAAAAGTTTCATTGCTTCTAATCCTGACTTTGTCACAGGAATTTTTTTATATAAAACTCTCTCCAAAAATAGTCACGAAGTTTTTAGCTTCTTCAACTATTTTTCAACTTCACTTTCTGTCGTTTTGAACATGAACTTCATATTTTTCCATAAGTAAATTCTTTTTAGTTCTTTTAGTTTTATTCTCTAAAGAGCCTTCTATTTTTGATAATATCGTTGGATTGGTAGTTATTCCTGCTATCGCATAGTATCTTTCTATTTCTCTAGCTTTTTATATCGGCACTATCTATTAAAAATCTTTGTCATTTTCTTCCTCCAAAATATTAATCACTTCACCTAGATTTTTCAAAATTCTATTAGCAATCTCAAGACATTCTTCATCTGGTTTGAACATATCTGGAATACCATAAAAACAGTTGCCCTCTAGACGCACGTCCAGCCTTTATCCCAGATTTAGAATCTTCTAATACTAAAACAATTTTCTGGTTTTACTCCTAACCTCTCTGCGGCTAATAAAATACATCAGGAGCTGGTTTCCCATTTGAAACTTCTTGACCACTTGCTATTTTGTCAATATATTTTTCTAAGTCCTGTTTTTTTCCATATTATTTTCTATATGATCTATATTAGATGAAGAAGCCACCGCTACTTTTATAATTATTTTCTTTTTAAATATACTAAAAGTTCTTCGACATTAGGCATTTTATCCGGTCCAGTTGTGAATAAAACCTCTTCAATATAGTCATAATGATCATCGGCTAATTTTTTTCCATCAACGTGACTATCTTCAAAAATAATCCTCCCAAAACTTGTAGATAGCTGCTTCAGTGAAAACCTAATACCTGTAACGTTTCTTCTTTAGTCATTTCATAATCTTGCTTCTAGCACTACTTATTAAGGCTTTTTGTAGATAAACTTTCTGTGTCTACCATTAGACCATCCATATCAAAAAGAACTGCTTCTATTTTCATTCCCTAATCCTCACACATTATTATTTTTCAATATAATTATAATTCAAAAATTATTTCTGCACAAATAGTTTTTCAAAAACAATTTTAAAAACTAGGAGAACCTTGTTAAAAAGTATATCTAAAAGCTAGAAAAAGAAAAATCTACCTTTTAGAATACACTTTAACTTTACCCTAGTTTTTATTTTATCCTCTTGTTTTTCCACCAGCTACATTATATGTAACACCGTGAACATAACTTGCACGATCACTTGCCACATAAACTACTAAATCTGCAACTTCTGATAGTTTCCCATCGCGACCTAATGGTGTAGTTTTTGTACTTGTATATCCAGCGCGAATTTGTTCTACTGTAACTCCTCGTGTATACGCAAGTGCCTCTTCATATGCAAGTGTTCTTAGTCCTGTTGCTTCTAGTATACCTGGTGCAACACCCACTACTCGAACACCAAGTTTACCAAGTTCTTTTGCCCAAGAACGAGTTAGTGAATTAACTGCATTTTTACTTGCTGCATATATACTTTGTCCTTCTGAACCTTCTAATCCAGATTCCGATGACATATTAACAATAACCCCTTTACCATTTTTAACCAGAATACGACCTACTTCTTGTGAAAAGATAAATAATCCTTTTAACATTAATATCCATAATCTTGTCATATACTTCATCAGTGAACTCATATTTACTTTCTGGATTATTTTTATCTACTAGTAGACGTGGAATATTAATACCAGCATTATTTACAAGTATGTCAATATTTCCAAAACTTTTCTAACGTTTTAGAAAACAACATTTTTCACATCACTTCTTTTGTAACGTCACATTTTTACATATAGAAGTTTTTCATTATCAGTTTCTTTTTCTGATAAATCACTCACCACAACATTACATCCTTGATTTAAAAATTCATCAACTACAGCTGCTCCCAATGCCTGAAGCACCGCCAGTTACTATTACTGTTTTTCCTTCTAAATTTAACCAACTCATTTTTACTTTTTCTCCTTTAATTTTTATTTTTTTCAATTGTTATTTTTGTATTTATATCTATTGGCGGACAACTTTTTATTTTCTACTACGATTGCACCAGGTAATAAACTCTCAAAATCACCTGAAAAATGTACAGTTAAATGTCCAAGATCTACAAGATTTTTCTCTGCAACGTCACCTACTCCAAGAATTTCAAATCGTTCTCCATCAACTGTCAGAGTTTGCCCTACTTCTATTTTTTTCCATTTGTCGGTAGAACATCGATACTATAACAATAATCCTTTAACATATCTGGTGCGTTATCTCCAAATAAGATAAACATTCCGTCACCAAATTCACCAACTAAAGCTTCCTTTTTGCTTTTTACTATATTTTCATAAATAATCATAATATTCTTCCTTTACATTTTATTTCCCTAGAGATATTTTTGGTCGACTTTTGTCGTTAATGAGGAGCAGATGCTCCCCGTAAAATTTAATTTTTATTTAAAAAGTATTTCTTAAGAGTACATTCCAAAAACTTGCTAACCACGCAACAATTACCCTTGGTACACCTATAATGAATCTTGAATAAAAGCACAGATACCACACCAACTTCTACTGTTTCTGGTTCTGCTTCTGCAAGTCCAAGTCCCTACAGGGATAAAGTCACATGCACATTGTGTATTAATTGCAAACAATGCTGGTAATGCCAATTGAGGGTGGAATAGTACCTTTCCCATTTCAACACCGATTAATGTACCAATTATTTGAGCAATAACTGCTCCAGGTCCAAGTAGTGCTGATAATAGTGGGAATAGAACAAACAAAACCCAAGTGCTACAAGCCCGAAAATATTACCTGCAAGTGGTGTTAATAATTTAGCAAACCAATTCCCAAATCCTGATCCTTGTATAATACCGATTAACATAGCAACAAATGCCATGAAAGGTAAAATTGTTGTAATCATAGATTGAACAGCATCTCTAGCTGCTTGATATAATGTATGTACTACTTTCCCAGCACCCATACCAATTTTTTGAATAATAGATGATTTTGAATTTTCCGCTAAGCTTTGAGAAACTTTTTTATCAGCGCTATATTTAAATTCTCGTTTTGGTTCTTCAACTGCCACTACTTCTTCAGCAACTTCACTACCTTCTGCTACAGTAATTTGATCTAATCCTACTGCCGATACATAGATATCTTCTTTAATAAATTTTGAAAGCGGCCCACTAGGTCCTACTGGCATAATATTTACTGTTGGAATTCTTTTTTGCGGATAAATTCCACAACGAAGTGTTCCTCCACAATCAATAATAGCTAAGAAGATTTCTTCATCAGGAACTGATGTTTTAAAACCATTAACCGGTGTTGCCCCAGTTAATTTAACGATTTTTCTACAATTTCAGGTTCCGCTCCGCCACCTGTAATGTAAAGAATTTTATCTTTTCCTGGTTTTGGAGTAACTACTAACGGTCCTCCAAAACCTCCACTACCTTTTTTTCTATTTTTAATTGTTCCGTATGTCATAATTAATTCTCCTAACCTTATGCTTTAAGTGTATTACTTAACTCAATTTTCTGTTGTTTCATTACCATTTTCGTTGTGAAATCTGTTACCCAACCTGCAAAGAAGTTCATTACTAACCCTACTAATAGGGTATCTTACTGCAAGAGGTGCTACATTTAAACCTAATTGAGTAATACCGTTCATGCAATACCTAAGTAAATAAAGATTTCTCCAACGTTAATATGTGGAAATACCCCACTGTTTGTATGACAGTGATATGATGCTGATGCATAATAACTTGGTTTCATTCGCTCTGGTAAAAATTTACCCATTGATAATGCCATTGGGTTTTGCCAACATGAAAGCTGAAACAAAAGGTAAGATACCATATGCTAAAATTACATTTTAGAACAAACTTTAGCAAACTTTTCAACTCTATGTGGTCCCTATAAAAGCAACCAATGCATTCTATAAAAACTAGTAGTAATAGAACTTTAGGTACTATTCCTCCTACCCAACTTACGAAAAACTTTTGCACCTTCATCAAATAAACCTGTAAAGCCTGAAGCTATTTTAACAATATAATCCATATTGCCCTCCTTAATAATATTTAATTAAATTTTAAATTTTTGCCAATTTCCCGAATGGACTTTGTTCCATTTCAACCTCTCCACCGCAGAAATTGTTTTTATAATTAACTACACCATCTAATACTGCACTCATTAATGATGAAGAAAGTCTAATCGCTTTGCAATCATCTCTATTTATTGTTCCTACTTTAATTCCATCAAAGTAATCAAACTTTTTAAATCTCGCAAGAACTGTAACACCTTGCATTGCTTCTCCAGTAATAACTTTATCGTTATTATCTATAGCAAACATAACAATTGCACCTGCACGAGCAGCACCTTTTTCTCCCTATAACAACCCTTCCTTTTCTTCTAAGTTCTGCATAACTTTTTAAAACTGCTCATTTGAACAAAAGTTAAAGCATACTGCAAAATAAAGGCTGCAATAAACAATATTCCCAAAACCAATAAATTCATGAGTTCCTCCTAATATTTATCTATATAAATTAGTATAGTTTTATAAAATAATTCACAAGTGAATTATATCCTTCTACTTTTGATATATCATCAATTAATTTTATCTTTTTATTATCGAAATAAGTTCATCATAAGTTTTCGCCAAAAAGTAAACCTTGATCACCATCTTTAGGTACACACGCCAAAAATATTAATTTTAACTCTTTGTTATCTTTAAAACCATCTTTACATACCCCAAGGGCTATTAATAAACTATTTTCTTTTTCATTTTTGTGTATGTGGGAATGCCACGCTATCAGCAAAAATCATCGAAGATTTCTGTTCACGTTCTCTTATTCTTAACAGAAATTCTTTATCTACAAATCCCTTAGCCTCAAGTCCTTTTTATCATTATTTCTAGGTTTTCTGCATATGTTTTGCGATTATCACAAATAAAAATGTACTTTCTGACATAGAACTTAACACTATTGATTCCATTCCTCTTATAGCAGGATTATTCATTTTATTAACATATCTTAAAAATTTATCTCTTTTTAAGTAGACTATATCCAAAATCTCATTTTGATAGATAATAGGGAGTGTTGCTTCAAAATTCTTATTTACTGTAGAAATTATAATATCAAAAATCATCATATTTAACATTTTCATAAGTGGTGACTACTGTTATTATCTGAACTTTGACTTATATTTTCTAATTCCTTAATCATAAGTTTTTTGTACGCTGGTCCAGCATTTGTTACTAATAAAATTTTCAAATTGTCTGGTTGAATCTTAATTTTTAAGAAAAGTTTCAAAAATATATTGCCAGATAACTGATTTCATCTTCTGAAACACTATACTGATATTTTTCTGTTATAACTTCACTCGCCGTTCTTGCTATCTTATATGATACTGGAAAATCTTTTTGATTTTTCTTCATATTATTATGATATCGAATCACCGTACTTTAACTCTCCATTAAAAATAGATATGATAAATGAATTCTTCTATAATATCTGATGTATCAAACTTAAGTCCATATTCATAGACAACTATTTTCTAATATTTCTTGAACTAATTTTTATACTCTTCTGTATATTTTAGATTTTTCCTTATCTTATTTATCTTAGTAGGAACTCTCATAGTAGCGAAGCAAATTGCTAAAAATTTCATTTCATCTTGATTCAATGTTATTCCATATTTTTAAAGTTGTGTATTCGCATACTTCTTTAATAAAATCTTGGCATAACTATCAAGAAGTTCTTCATATTGATTTTCTACTAAAGTTCAGCCTGAATCCATTAGCAAATCTATCAATACTTACTGTCAAATACTTTAAAAACTCACCTTTAGCCTGCTCATCAATCTTATATTTTACAAACATCTCATCAAAAATTTATTGTCTTCTTTATCAAAAATATCTTCTTTATACATATAGTTATAAATATTTTCTAAAAAATAAAAATTTCGAATATCCTTTTCTAAGCCAACTATTTTAATTCCTATGTTCAGCTTTCCTTTTTATTACTAAATTATAATCATTTATTATTTCATTTAATTTTTCAAATCAGTATTCAGTGTAGTTCGACTTACTATCATTTCAAAAGCGAGATCATCTATTAATTGCCCATCACTTGTTGACACTAACTTTTTAAAAATATAAACTAACCTTACCTTACTAGAGTCAAAAATTCTCCCCAGCTTCATAAATGCTACGTTTCTTTTTGAGATATTCTTCAAGTTTTATTATATAAAGACTATAATTTGAATTTTTACTTTCAATATATGCACAAGATCCAAATATTTCATTTAAAGATTTTATTTCATTATTAATAGTTTTTGAACTAACTTTTTAATACGTCTATCAAATATTTATCCTGAACTAAGAAATTCGATTCTAGTATATTTAGCAGTCGCAAACTTCTATTATCATAATTAAAAATCTCCATTTACTTCACCACCTATATTTATTATATATTTCAAACTAAAAATTAATACGGTTATTTTCTTAGGAAAAGAAAAACTCTTTCAAAACTTATAGTTAGCCATAAGTATGCATATTTTTAGATTACTTTAATTTTTATTGACAACACAAAAATTTAATATTTACTTATACTAATCTTAGTATTAATTTTTCTTATACTTTCTATTATAACTCTATTTTCCCATATTTTTAATAGTGTACTTATTCTCTTCTTTAATTAGGACGGTTTCCAGAAAAATTTTTAATTAATATATATTATTTTTATAAGATTACAAAAATAACCGCAATCTCTCACAACCCTTTTTAGAATAAAGCTTAATTGATGATATAATATCATAAGAGATATATTATTTATCCATATTATGAACACTGTAGCTTATATTTTAAAAACTTAATAGTTTATTATTACTTAAAAATATTTTTGACTTTTTAGTTTAAAAAGGTATAGAATATTGTACGTGGTATGCAGCTATATCACGATATTATATTATATTAAAGAAATTTTATTAATAAAAATTTCTTAGGAGGATTTATGATAAACAAAGAATTTAAAACTCTTTTGAAGAACAAAGGTTTAATTATCACTATGGCTATCGTACTTCTAGTTCCTATCCTATATGCAGGAACTTTCCTGAAATCTGTTTGGAATCCGTATGACAACACTGGTAATATGAAAGTCGGAGTTGTTAACCTAGACAAGAAAGTAGATTTTGAAGGAAAGACTCTAGAAGTTGGAAACTCAATGGTTAATAAACTAAAAGAAAACAAGTAAATTGGCAATTCGTCGATAAAGAAACAGCAGAAAAACAACTAAGAGAAGGTGACTACTATATGGTAGTAACTATTCCAGAAAACTTCTCTAAAAATGCTACTACTTTATCAAGTGAAAAATCCAGAAAAATGAATATTGATTTTACTACCAACTTTACAAAAAGTAAAAAACGGTGAAAAATCATGGAAACCGTAGCGAGCAACTTAACAAAGACAGTTAAGGATCAAGTCGTAAAAACTTATAGTACTACCTTATACAGCAAGTTTTCTGAAATTGGAGGTTCTCTTCAAAAAGCTGCAGATGCATCTAACACTTTAAATAACGGGCTTTCTCGCATTAGCGCTGGAGGAGAAAAACTTGGCAGTGGTATCAATCAACTTTCAAACGGTTCAAAAACGTCTGCGACTGGTCTTACAACATTAAATGATGCTGGGGCAAAACTAGGAGACGGTATTTCTCAATTACAAAGTGGTTCAGAAACACTATCAAATGGTTTAAGTTCATTAAATGACAAAAAAACTACACTAGGTGCAGGTATTAATGAGCTTACTGCTGGTTCTAATACCTTAACTGCTGGATTCGATGCATTTAAAACTAAAAAGTGTTATGTTAGCTTCTGGTGTAGATACTCTTTACAACGGAAGCAAAGAATTTCAAAGCCGGACTTTTTAAAAATATACTAATGGCGTACTTACTCTTAATGAAAAATTATTAGCTAAAAAGATGATTTAAATAAAATTAATGCTGGTGGCGCTACATTAAACAATGGTATGGAAAACATTAGTAGATGGTATTTTTAAAAATTAATTCTAAACTTCTAGATAAACAAGATGATTTAAATAGATTAATCGCTGGCGGTACAGTGTTAGAAAACGGTGTAACTAGCCTTTCTGAAAAAGCACCGAAAATTGTACGAAGGTGCTAGTAAAAATTAATGCTGGTTTAGACACACTAAACTCTAGTTTACCTAGCGACCGTGATTTATCATCTAAAAAAGCAAACTTAACTCAACTATCGATCAATTAAAAGGTCTAAAACTTACTTATAGAACAAACTTTAACCCGCTATCTAGCGCCTTTACTGAATTAGGAACGCAAATGAGAGTATTAAAGAACTTATAAGTAAAATGGATTCACAAGTTTGCACCTGCTGCCACTCAAAGCAGTAACAACTTCACAAACTTAAAACAACAATTAGATGCAACTAATTTAACAGAAACTCAAAAAGCTAGCATCCTTGCTGCTGCTCAAAGCGATGTTTCTGCTGCATCTCCTCAACCAAGCTACTACTGCAAAGTAATAACCAGATAAAACTGATCTTACTACAGCAATCAATTCTGTTTCTTCAAAATATTCAAGCATGAAGTATCGTGTAGGAAAAATTACAATACATCCAAAAACCAACTTGATAAATTTGATGTAAACAATCTTGCAACAGATCTTGATGGAACTATATCTGGTTTTTCTACAATAAAAATGCCGTTGGTAAATTAGCTGCTGGTAGTAGCGAATTAAAAAGCTGGTTTATCTATAATGAATGACAAAAACACCTACTCTTGTAGCTGGATTCAATCAATACAAAGGCAGGAGTAGATCAAACTATAACATCACTTACAACTGGTGAACTTGCAAATGGAGTTAACAAACTAGCAACTGAAACACCAAAATTGAAAGCTGGTTTAACTAACTTTACTGATGGTGTTAATTTACTTACTACATCTATGAGTACAGGAGAATTAGCACAAGGTGTTGGAGCCCTTGCTACTAAGAGTTCAGAACTACAAAATGGATTTGATAAATTAACTGGAGGAATTAACCTATTACACGGAAAACTTCCTGAACTAACAACAGGAATCAATGCTTTAGTTAATGGAAAATGCTAAAAATCAATGCTGGACTTAACAAACTACAAGCAAAAATCCCTGAACTTAGCATTGGTATCCAAAAACTTGATGATGGTGGTAAAAAGCTATATCAAAACTTGACCGTTATGAAATCTAAAGCACCAGAATTACTTGCAGGTATGTCAACTGCTAAAACTGGAGCGGTTAGCCTTTCTACAGCACTTGCTCAAATGCAAGCTAAAGCACCAGAATTACTTGAGGGATTAAATAAAGCAAAAGATGGTTCAGGTCTATTAGCCGATAAACTTTCTAGTGGAGCTGACAAAAGTAGCATCTGCGAAAACTGGAGACAAAAAAACTCAGATATGTTAGCTAACCCAATCAAAACTAATACTCATGATATCGCAGAAGAAACTAGCTACGGTAATGCTATGGCACCATTCTTCTTAGTATTCGGATTACTTATCGCAGCAGCTGCATTTTAACATTCTATTCCCAGCTCGCAAACGTGAAGCTGGAGAAAGTGTAGCTGGACTATTTAGCTCACGTCTTGTAGCAATGTCTGCATATCTGCCATTTTCTCGCTGTAATAATCGAAGTTATTTGCTATGAAATTATTCTTTGATTTCAGAATAGAATATTTTGAATGTACTTCTTTGGATTAATAATTTCAGCTATAGTATTTATGATAATAACGCACTTCTTATCATATACATTCGGAAAAGTAGGTAATGGATTAAGTATTGGATTTGTAGCATTACAATTTGTTCTTACTACACCACTATTCCCTAAAGAAATGCTACCTACATTATACAGTGGTTTAATTCATTCACTCCTGTTTATTACGGAGATGTTGCAGTTCGTCATGCAGTTCTTGGCGGATTGACTGGTGAAATTTATACTAATGCTATATTAATCTTAGCTAGCTTTAGGAATTATATTCATTGTACTTACTTACATTTCGTACAATAGAGCTAACAAGACTATTACAAACTTAGCAAAATAATAATTATCGGGACTGATTCTAAATCAGTCCTTTTTATTACTATACCAAATCATAAATTATTACTCAAAAATAAATAAAAAAATATAATTAGGGATAGCAAATATATCTGTTTGATAGGTTTTTATTGAAAAAGATTGAAATAATAGGTTAATCGATACTTTTATTTTAACATTCGATAAATAGTTAACTTTTTATTTCTCTTTTTGTTTGAAAAAAATTTTATTTTTTTATTGTATTATAATTAAGTAGAAAATTTCTACTTAATAAATATTTAAAAATATGAGGTACATAAAAAATGAAAAACAGCTTTTTGTATGTGATTCTACACTACAAGTTAACGAAGAATTTTTGTAAAAACTATCCATTGTCAATCGTACCACTAGAAGTGCGTTTAGATGATGAATTATATGAAGATAACGTAACAATTACCCCAGAAGAATTTTTACAAAAATAAACAGTGGAATGAAAACTAAGCACTAGCCAACCTTCTGTTGGGAAAATTCTTGAAGTCTATGAAAGATCTAAAAAGCACAAGGTTTCGAACGTATAGTAGCATTCACAGTTACTAGTAAACTTTCTGGAACTTATTCTTCATTTACTCAAGCTAGCGAGTTAATAGAAGGTATTGATATAAAAATTATCGACACATTACAAGTGGCTAGAATAGTGGGTTGCGCTGTCGAGAAAAATTATAAAAGACTTTTCTAACGGAAATTTAGCATATGAAAATATTGAAGATGAATGCCGTAAGTTACTTAAGCAACAAAATATCTTAGTAACTATCGAAAAATATGGATTTCTTATATGCTGATGGTCGTTTAACTAAAACTCAATTTTTTTACTATCTAATTTCCTTAACATCTTGCCTATAATAACTATAAAAGATGGTATTCTTGATGTTAGCGGAAAACATAGAGGGATGAATAAGGTTTTAACAAAAATTTGCGAAGAAATAAAAGAAAAAGATCTTAAGTCTCTTATTATTTTATATACAACGGATGATCTTCTTAAAAAAGCTCAAGATGTTGTCGCAAAAAACATTTGGCAATATAGAAACAGAGGCTATAATTATCTCTCCTGTTATAGGAACTCATGCAGGACCCCGCTGCAGTCGGAATTGGATATTTAGAATACGAAAAATAGTATTACATAAAACTTAAAAACGCCATAGAATTTAATTCTATGGCGTTCTTCATTTTAACCTTCTTGTTTCATATTTTCTAACCTTTCATTCATCTGGCGACGAATACTAGAAAAGTCTTCTTTTACTACTACTGTATCAGCTATATAATCATGAAGTCCTTTTTTCTTATCTGTAAATGCAACAACTATATACGGTATATTAAAATAAAGCTATCGTTAACAATCTTCCTATCACTTCACGGTATAAAAACATCTGATAATTTTTAACTTTTCGTTCCCTTTATTTGTTTCTACTTTAATCTTCATTATCATTTTCCCAAAGTTTGCGAGAAATAATATGTCATTAAAATAAAAATAAGAAAACATTACAACTACATAACTAAGTCCCTCTTCTCCTAATATCGAAATATAATTCTCTGTTCAATAATCCAAAAGAATAAGTATTTAACAATCCCCGCTAAAGCGAGCTACTACTATTAGATCAATTATATACACAATAAATCTAACCCAAAAACCTGAATAAAAATTTCTAGAAAAATTAAATAATCTTTTTAATGTAGTTGGTAATGAAAAAGTTGGTGTTATCTTTACTGGTAGTTTCTTTAGTTTGTTCATCAAATCTATTTTTCTTCTATGCTACTAGATATCCCTCAACATTAGCTTTATCTACAGATTCAGCCATCTTATCAAAAAGTCTGTTCCGAACCATTTTCTAAACCTTCGCATCCATTAGAAAAGTCATTTGAATTGAAATTATTATTTGTCATATTAATAACCCCTTATCCTAAATAACTTCTCTCTACTTGATTAGATGTAGCTTCACTATTCAATTCTGAAATAATACTCTTCATCGTAGCTTTTACAAAAACGACTTAATAAGCTTTCTGCTGCTTTATCTGGTCGTAATTCTATTACTTTTTGGATTAGATAGTTTTTATCTTCTTTGATAAAATTAATAAGATCTTCTTCAGTCCCAATTTTTATCAATTAACTTATTCTCAACAGCCTGAGTTCCTGTATAGGTACGACCATCAGCAAGTTTTCTCACCTCATCTTCACTCATATTACGACCTTGTGCAATTGCTTTTACAAATCTATCATACGCTTCTTTATTTTGCTCTTGATAAATCTTTTCTAGTTGATTCTGGTAGTCCTCTAATAAACCACCTACTGCTTTTTGTTCTCCAGAACGAATAGTCTCTTGTTTTTATACCGTGATCATTTAGCATTTTGAGCTGAAACAAAACTCATTATTACCCCTAGTGAACCAGTAGTTGTCTCAGTATTGGCAAAAAATCTTTTTAGCTGCCATAGATACATAATAACCACCTGATGTCGCTTGTTTTTCATAGATACATAAACATCTTTTCCACTATTTTTAATTCATTGTAAAGTTCTGCTGTTTCATAAACTCCTCCACCTGGAGTATTAATCATAATAAGATAGCTTTTACATTAGAATTAGATTTAGCTTCTTTTATTTGGTTTATTATTGAAGTGCGCGAATATGTATTTGTCATTTCCGCTCCAATCTCACCTTCTATAGAAATCTTTTTGAATAGTTTCATCACTATTTCCATCAACTAATGTTAACTTATGTACACTTTGGCTTCTCAAGAACATCTGCACATAACTATCTTCTGTATTTTGTTTCTGTATAGTGCTTTTTAGTTAATGTTCCATTAATTAGAGAGAACATGACTAGCACCATTACTATAACTAATGAAATCACTCGTTTATTTTTAAATTTCTATATTAACCTCTATCCCTTTTTAATCTTTTTATATTTTAAAATACCTAAATTATTCTGCGTATGTTTTTAGATACAAACTTGTTATATCTCTTCATAAACGCTAACTCTGCAGTCCCAGTTTGACCATTTCTATTTTTAGCAACAATCACCTCAACAGTGGATACATCACTAGGTTCTTGAACTTCATTTTCATCAGCATCTTCACTGCGATAGTAATCTCCACGATAAAGGGAATGAAACTATATCAGCATCTTGCTCTATACTTCCCTGATTCCCTTAGGTCACTCATCATCGGTCTTTTATCATGACGTGATTCTACACTACGTGATAGCTGTGATAAAGCAATAACAGGACACTCTAACTCACGAGCCATCTGTTTTAAGCTTCATGAAATCTCTGATACTTCTTGTTGACGATTATCCGTTCGTTTACTTCCTTGAAGAAGTTGAAGATAATCAATAATTACTAAATCTAGACCATGCTCACTTTTTAGCAACTTACACTTTGCTTTTAACTTCATTTACTTTAATAAAAGCACTATCTTCTATAAAGATATTTTTGATTCAAGAAATGCACTGCTGTTTCTAGTTTCATAAGGTCATCGTTATCCAATGAACCTTTTTATCTTCTCAGAATCTAACATCCTTCACTACAAATCATCCTAGAAACCAGTTGATCAGCTCCCATCTCTAGTGAGAATAAAAGCAACCGTACGTTTTTCTTCTTCTGAACGATGATTTTTCCCAGCTACGTTTAACGCTATATTAAGAGCAAAAGCTGTTTTCCCCATAGAAGGACGAGCAGCTAAGATTACCAAATCTCCTTTACCTAAACCGATAACCTGGTCTAACGAACTAAATCCTGTAGGAATTGCTATATTTTTACCTTCTCCCGACATACGTGCAAGTATTTCTTTAAATACTTCATCAGTAACATCACGCATATTTTTAAAATGAGATGTTTTTGCTCTTTCCATCGCACGTTCTACTTGATCAAATAACGTAGATGTTAGTGCATCAATATCAGCATTACCTTGATTCATTTCCTCTGTGCTGCTTAATAAAGCTCCACGTATTTCACGATAAATAGAATATCTTTTTACAAGATTTGCATAATGCATAATATTACGAGCACTCGGAGTAACGTCATAAACATCTACTATATACAACGAGGGCATCCACATTTTTGAATGCCCCACTGTTATTTATTTCTTCAAATATAGTAGTGGTGTCTGGTAGTATTCCCGCTTCATCAAGGCGTAAAATAGCACTATAAATATCTCATCATAAAAATCTTCTGGCTCAACTGTTGCTTTAACTTCTATCAACTTTTCAGGCTCTTGCATAAGAGCTCCCAGTAAAGATTGCTCTGCCAACAAGACAGAATCTATATGATATTTCATATTATCACCTATAAACTATTTCTTATTGTTCCACTACATGAACTTTAATAGTTCCTTCTACTTGATTATGTATTTTAATTTTTTTACATTTTGTATATCCTAAAGCTTGAATTCCATTTGGTAAGTCAATTTTCTTCTTTATCAACTTTTCAAATCATGCTGTTTTTCAATTCCTCAACAATTTGTTTTTGAAGAAACTGATCCGAATAATCTTCCACCTTCTCCAGCTTTTACTTTAATCTTAACTTCTAATCCTTCTAATTGCTTTGCTAACAGATTTGCTTGAACTAACTCTTCTTGTTTATCTTTTTCTACACGTTTTTGTTGTCCTTTTAATGTTGCCATATTAGCAGTAGTTGCTTTGTATAGCTTTTTGTTAGTTATTAAAAATTTAGCATAACCATCTGCTATTTCTTTAACATCACCTTTTTCCTTTTCCTTTAACATCCTCTATAAAAAATAACTTTCATTACCTTATCTCCTTTTCATTTATTTCTTATGTTTTCTAGCCGATTGATTCAAGTACTAATCCTCTTGCAATAGCACCCTCATCTATCGCATCATTTAAGCGAACTAATGCCTCATCTAAATCTACACCTTCAATCTGTGTAGCTGCATTAGCAAGGTGTCCCCCACCACCAAGTTCTTCCATGACTAATTGAACATTCATATTCCCTAAAGATCTAGCCGAAATACCCACTTTATCTTCATCCAGATATCCTAAAGCGAAACTACATTCAATACCTTTTAATGTAAGCAGTAAATCTGCACTTTGAGCAAGCATGACATTTGTATATCTCTTATCATCTGGTGCTTTAACGATAATTATCTCTGGTGTTTTTTGGATTGCATTATTAATAATTTCAACTCTACTCATAAAGTTTTCGATAGGTTCTTTTAGAATAGTCTTCACCTTTGTTGGATCTGCCCCATTACTACGTAAGTAAGCCGCAGCGTCAAAAGTTCTTGATCCTGTTCTTATTGAGAAGTTTTGAGTATCTACCACAATACCACCCAACATAATTGTCGCAGCTAATGGTGTAATTTTCTCAATCTTAGTTTGATATTCTATAAGCTCAGCTATCAACTCCGAAGATGATGAAGCATATGGCTCTATATAAGTCAGTAGCGGATTCGTAATTATATCTTCACCACGTCTATGATGGTCAATAACAACCTTTTTATTTGCTTTTGATAAAATAGCTGCATCAATGACACGTGAAGCATCAGATGTATCAACTACTATCAACGTTGTTTGTGAGACATAAGTTCCCAAGCTTCATCACTATCAACAAAAACATTTGACAATGTTTCATCAGTATCATTAATCTCAAACATTATTTTTTGGATTGTTTCATCCTGATCACTTTCATTTAAAATAATATAGCATTCTTTCCCTACTAACTTAGCAAAAAGTATATATACCTATACATCCACCTATAGCATCAAAGTCTGGACGTTTATGCCCCATAACAATAATCTTGTCACTATCACTAATAATATCAGCCAAAGCATTTGACACAACACGAGCCTTAATACGAGTTCTTTTTCCTGAGGATTTGTCTTGCCTCCATAGAATTTAATTGTACCATCTATATCTTTCATGGCAACCTGATCCCCACCTCGTCCAAGGGCAAGATCTAACGAACTTTTCGTAAGTTCCCCTAATTCCGGTAAAAAGTCAGTTCCCATTCCTACCCCTATACTAAGAGTAATAGGAGCATCAAATTCTTCTTTTAAATTTCTAATAGAGTCCAAAAATTTGGAACTTGTTTTTCTATTTTTAAGGTCTTTTGACATTTAATAACCCTATAAATCTGTCTTCATCAATACGTTTAAGATAAATACTATTTTTCTTTTGCCCATTCAGTTAATACTGTAACAACTTGTGAATCAAACTTACTTGCAACCTCATCATCAAGAGAATCATAAACATCTTCATAATTATCCAAACTTAAATTGAAAAATAATAGGTCGAGTATCACGAAAATCTCTGCATAACGACTTTACTTTCAGTAATATCAAAGAAATAAATATAACCACTATCTTTTTGATAATTCACCTTATAATGCTTCCCAAAAATCTCAAACTGATTATCTACTGGCGTTTCCAATTCAAAAGATCTTTTTATCTCTGGCATCAATTCTAAAAATGTTTAGCCCTTTTATCTCTTCTACTTTTTATATTTTTGTAAATAAAGTTATTTGCCCACTCTATATTTCTATCCTTATCGATAACAATAATTCCTATAGGGAACTTATTAATACCTTTTTCTGTTGAATCTTTTATACGATTAGTTAATTTTACTAATATATTTTTCAGTCTGTTCTGAAACTTTTTTTCTTGTAATAGTAAAAATAGCATGAACACGCTAAGACCTACTACTAGATAGACCGCTAAACTTTATAAGATTCATTAATCCTATTATAATTGCACCAATAGTGTATAAAAGTAAATATAACTATTTCATATTTTTCTCTTTGCATTCATACTATTCTCCTTTCTTTATAATATAAGTTTCTCGTAATCTAAACAAACTATCAACAAAACCAACTAGTTCAAAAACAGAACTAAAAAGAATCATGCCAAACACAGCTAACGCCTTAGTTACTGGTGAATCCCCTTTTGTTCTATGAAAAGAACGCTGTAAATAGAACCATTTAAAAACAAAAATCAATGATAAAATATTCGTTAAATTTTGTAAAAAGTATATACCAAAAATTTATAAGAATTAGCCCCCATCATAGATTCAACTATTAAGTATACCAATGTAATAGTTATGTATATATATCCCGTTTTAGTACTTATCATAATTCTGCTAAGTTTTTGGAAATGTTGGTATTATAATGTATTCCCTTGATAGCATTGATAATGTATATTGTAGTAATGCCAAACTATAAATAAATAGCGAAATGAATAACGTTACAGGGAACGTTCTTTGTATGTTTTCAAAAACTTGATAAAACTAAAACTCTTATCTAAAGATTGATTAGCTGTCAACATAGCATTAATATAATCATTTATAAACTTTTAAAATTTCTTCTTGATTAATATTAATAACCCCATATTTTATAAGTAACAACACATAAAAATGCTAGTCCTATAAATAAGAATGTTGTAATTATAATAAGTAAATATATTTTTGAATATCTCTTAACTATAGATTGGTATATTAAATACGCAAGAAGCATGTGCATTACAAACCAAAACAGCATATGAGGTGATGATAAAAATACTAACATCGCTGTCCCAACAGCAGCAAGTGGTATATAAAATTTTTAAACCTTTGGCCCCTAAAACATAAGTAAGAGGAAATATCGCTAAAAAGGCTGTTAATAATTCAACTTTTAACAAACTTCCCAAAAGTATTAATAATAAAAGCTAATACTATAGGCTATAACTTTATTATTACTTGGTTCTCTATAGAAAAAAATTTACTATCAAGAAGTTTCTCTAACTCTCTCTTTAATGTTTCTGAAATGTTATTATCCCAACTTAACACTCCTTTATTATTTTTATATCTATACTTCATGTATGATATCCTTTTTATTATACCAAATTTCGTTGTTTTTTTGAAAGAATAGCTGACGAAAATTAATTAAAAATTTATGAGTAACTTTTTCTACCAAAAATAAATATAAATTCTTTCTTTTTCTCCATATAAGAAATAGAGATAGACATATCTAATATCTATCTCTTTATTTAATCTCTACAGCATCATATCATCGTTAATAATATTGCTTCCACTATTCTTTTTGAATAATTCTAGCAGTTTTGCTACGGTTAAATCTTTTTTTCTCTTCACCCTTTTATATCAACAACAACATGGCCTTCATGAAGCATAACTAGACGATCACCATATTCTATTGCATGTTCCATATTATGAGTTATCATAACTGTTGTTAAATTATTTTTTTCTTAACAATTTTATCCGTAAGGTTCATTACCATAGCGCTGGTTTTTGGATCAAGAGCTGCAGTATGTTCATCTAAAAAGAAGAAGTTTAGGTTTAACAAGTGTCGACATAACTAGAGTTAACGCTTGACGTTGTCCCCCTGATAAAAATTCCACACTACTCTTCAATCTATTTTCTAGACCTAATCCCTAATTCCTCTAATGTTGTTTTGTAAAGTTCTCTATCCTCTTTTTCACACCTGGAGAAAAGATCTTTGATTTTTCCTCTTTTTAGCGCTATCGCCATATTTTTGCTCAACAGTCATCCTTGTAGCTGTTCCCATTTTTGGATCTTGAAATACACGCGAAATATCTTTTGAACGTTTTGTTACACTCATCTTTTGTTACATCTACTCCATCTAAAGATACCGTTCCACTATCTGGGAATAACACACCCGCAATAACATTCATCAATGTAGACTTCCCAGCTCCGTTACTTCCTATTATAGAAACAAACTCCCCATCTTCTATCTCCAAACAAAGATTTCTAAGAACATGATTTTTCATTTATCGTTCCTTTTTCAAATGTTTTTCTATATTCTTTAATACTAAACTCATTTTTTTATCTCCTAACACCCTTTGGGAATCTCTAATTCAGGTATAAATAAAATTATTGCTAAAAATAATTGCTGAGAATAATTTTACAAGTTGCGTATCCATACCCTGGTATCTCAATACTAATGAAATAACAAGTCTATAAATAATTGAACCCATAATTATAGAGGCTATTCTCTTACCTAGGCTAAGGTTTTTGATAACTACTTCTGCAATTATAATAGAAGCAAGACCTATAACAATTGTTCCTACCCCCATATTCAAATCAGCAAAACCATTATTTTGAGCAAGCAGCGCTCCTGATAAAAGCAATAAAACCATTACTTATCATATAGCCTAAGATTTTCATATTATCTATTCGTATACCATTAGCTGCACTCATATCTTCATTATCACCTGTTGATAAAATCACAGTCCCTACTTCTGTTTTTAAGAATATAGTTAGCAAGACTATTAATACCAATGAAAATACTCAATCCTAATAGAATTACCGCATAGACTTTCGGTATTCCAAAACCTTGTAACATTGTCACCAATGTTTTTTCTTTTAATAATGCTATATTAGCTTTCCCTAAAATTTTCAAGTTTATTGAGTATAACCCTGTTAAAGTTATAATCCCTGTTAACAATGCCGGAATTTTCATCTTTTTGTATGCAGTAAAGGCCAGAAATCTACCCCTATAACAAGTCCTCCTAGCATTCCTAAAAAGGTTGCTAAAAAAGGATTCATACCATTCACCAAACTTATTGCACATATAGCTGCACCTAATGGAAAACTTCCCTCTGCTGTTAAATCGGGAATATCTAACAATCTAAAAGTTATATATACCCCTATGGCCATAATCGACCAAAGTAAACCTTGTGAAACACTTGATAATAATATATCCATCTTATCCTCCTATATTATCCTAATACTTTTTAATAATTCTTCTTTATTCAGACCTAATGCACGCACCATATCATCATTTATATCAACAGCTAACTTTTTAGGTTGTTCAACTGGTAATTCTGATATTTTCTTACCTTTTAAGATTTGCGCTGCTTGACGACCTGCTTGACGACCTATCTCTTTGTAGTCTACACCGTAAGTAACCAACATTCCTTCTAAAACTGCTTTATCTCCTCCTAATGCTGGAACTTTTTTCTCTTTTAAAACTGTACCAATTGTTGAAATTGTTGACGCCACCGTAGTGTCTGTTGGGAAGTAAATTGCATCTACTTCACTCGCTAGTGATGTAATAACTTGTTGAACATCATTTGTTGTAGTTACTGTTTTTCTACAACTTCCACACCAGATTTTTTCAAAGTTTCTTTTGCAATCTTAGCTTGTGCTTCAGAGTTTACTTCACTTGAATTGTAGAAAATTCCAACTTTTTTTGCTTTTGGAACTATTTTTAGCAATTTCTCTATTTGTTTATCTACTGGCGTTAAGTCAACAGTTCCTGTTACATTCCCTTCTGGAGCGTCTGCTTTAACCAATAATGAAGCAGCTACCGGATCCGTTACAGCTGTGAAAATAGTGGGTGTTCTATCATCAACATTCACCATAGCTTGTGCTGCTAGGTGTTGCGATAACAAAGTTTAAATCATTTTTCTTGCAAGCTGTTCCGCTATAGTTTGAAGATTACTCTGATCTCCCATAGCATTTTTGAACATTAAAAGTTACCTTGTCCGAAGTGTATCCTTCTTCTGCCAACGCTTCTACAAAAACCTTCTCTTGCACTAGTTAAAGCATTATGTTCAGCGTATTGCAAAACTCCTATTTTTATATTATCTGTTTTAACTTCACCTTTATTGCTACAACCACCAAGTACTAATAAACTTATTCCTAACAATACTTTTAATTTTTAAATTTCATTTTCTTTTTCTCCTTTTTATTTTTAATTTTAAGATTTTCCTAAAAAGAAAAACCGTTTAGAATGTTCTAAACGGTTTTTCAATAGTTTCTATACAAGTTTAAAAAAGTTCTTAACCTCGTATTATTTTTATAAACTGTTAGCCCGCTTAGAATATTCCTCTATGCGAGCATCACCAAACTCTACAGCTCCCATAGATACAAAACCTTGTTTGTACCTATAAGACCCTAAGTACAAACACTATCTAATAGTAGTTGTAGTAATAATTATTTAATTGTGTATTAAATAATTTTGATGATAACATAACAGTAGTTCCTCTCTTTTATCTTGTTACTTTTATAGTCTAGCACTGCTATTTCTGTTTTGTCAAGTAATTTTCCTAAAGAATTCTGAAAAATTTAACAAACTAGTACTTTTTATTTAAGAAAAGATGAGTATATCGCTATCTCGATATACTCATCTTTTATAATACTTAACTATCTTTTACTTTTAATTTTACCATAATCATACTTATCAAGTGTTATTCCAATTACTATTAAAAAAATATTGCTTTACTTTGGCTAAAAACCAAACAAACCATGTTTAATATGTTTAGCTATCCACACATAAACATAATCTCCCGTAATAAATACCTAAAAGCAAAGAACGCTTGGTAAATACCCATACTAACGTTACGATACTCTCTGTCAAAAATATTGCATTGCTAGTGCACAAGAATATTGTACGCTCCACCATATCCTAAAACCATTTAGAGTATAGCTAAAATAAATTATATATGGATTGTTGATATATAAGGCTATTATGTAAAAAAGTTAATAAGCACCCAAGTAAAAATAACAATGTTTTTGAATTCCCATTTACGAGTAAGATATACTCCTACAAGAACACCTGCAATTAATTGTGGCTACAGCAAAACCGCATCTATATACGCCAACATAAGTGGTGTCATATTTAAATCAGTCTTCCCATAAGCGATCATATTTGCCCCACTGGTAGAAAAACTTGATAAATGATAATAAGACAGCTAATAAACAAATATAAATAAAACTCTTATGTTTTTAAAACTACCTTAACCTTATTAAATGAAAAATCACTATCAACAGGACGATAATCCTTCATCATAAAAGTTAGAACAAATGTTATTAGAGCTATAATTCCTGATACAAGCCACATATAATTAAACTGCTTATATGTATCCATTGTTAATAAATATTGGATTGGCGCCGCCATAAATTCTGCTAAAAGTGGCGCTATAGACAAAATAGATACCGACACCGCCGCCTTATCTTTCGAAAAATGTTTCCGAGAAAATAACATTGAAATAATGCTAGCACTGTCGCACTAATCCCTAGTGACAACGAAGATAAATAAAAGTGTTAAATAATTCGCATTAAATGCCACTAAAAACGAGGTCAAAATTAACAAGAATAACGCAATCTGTATAAACACTTTTACGACGTTTAAAAATATCACTCGCCAAAAACATTGGCAACCTAACGATTAAACTCATAAGATCATAGCCAGCGGCTATTTGCGCCGCTAAAACCGGAGTTAAAGACAATCCACCCTGCTCTATTGGTGTTATCACATAAAGCTTCCTATAAGCTCTTATTATACTAATCGCCGTCCAAAATAACACCTAAAATCCAAAAATTATTATTTGCTCTTTTTTCAGTTCAAATTTTTAGATAAGTAATATACTAATATCAAAATAAAAACTATCATTATTAATGAAAAATAAAATTTTTGTTTTAACCATCTCCTAACTAAATTTATTCAACTAATAAATTATATCACAAAAATCTAGTTTATAGTTATAAAAGATACCTATTAAATTTTATGATGTTTTTGTTATTTCTTCAATAAAACCCTAGTGCATACTTTTTCCATAAGAACTAAAAACTAATTTCTGAATTTGAAAAAGTTCTTTAGTGGTTTTTGCACAAGATAGTAGGGTATTTCCACTGGTAAAAACATCGTCGATTATAAGCACTTTGGAAATATTTGTGTCAGGCATAGTAGAAGATAATGTATAAAATGGATGTCCCGCTCTTTTGTTTATGTAACTTCGCTTGTTTAGGGCGGTAGTCAGACTTCTAGAATTTTTCTCAAATTTTACATTACACAAAGTGCAAAGTTGTTCTATATGATGAAAGCTGCGAATTACTTTTCTCTCATTATTAGCTGGAACTATTGTAATTAAATCAAAAATTATACTCTTCAAAAATTTTCTAAACAGACTTTTTATACTTTAGGCATTCTTCTACGTCTCCTCCATATTTAATCGCATAAATGCTATCTTTCAAAAATTCATAATCAGCCAAAATAATACAAGGTATATTCTCCTAACTGTTCTATATTTATATTTAGATTTATCTTACAACTTTCACACAAAAATAAAAACTTTTCTTTTCTGAAAAACATTTTTAAACCCTAATTTCTCTTTTGATTTCTTTTACAAAAACTACATTCCATTATCTACCCTTATTTAATCGTCTATACTTGGCTAAGTTATTCATATAGTTTATTTCTTTTATCGCAAGCTTCATATTTTTTTATTAATTTTATCTGCTAAAAACATGATTTCCCCACTATAATCGTATTCTTTCCTTCCTACTCGTCCTGCTATTTGTATCAACGCCTCTTTTGGTAAAGATTTTATGATTAGATTTGAATACTAAAAACATCTAGATAATCAAATGTGACGCCTCTTTCAAGTATAGTAGTTGTAATTAATATGTCTATCTCCACTTTTTGAACTTCTCCACCTTTTCTTGCTCGTTTTCTCATCTTCACTATAAACAAAAGTCTATAATCACATTATCCACTAGACTTTTTCTAAATATAATTTTTAAGCTTTTACTCATAGCGATAGTTGGAGCAAATATTAATAATCTCCTAGCTAGTTCTAATCTTTGAGTAATAAACTGTGTAATGTACTGTGACTTCTTCTCATAGGTAAATACTTTACTTTTGTTCTATTTTTATTTTTTTGGAATAGGAAGCAAATACCCATGAAATCTTATAGGAATTTTTATAATCTCATCGACCAGTTTTTACTTTATCTGATGGCGTTGCTGATAAAAACACTAATGTTCCCTTGATTTTTTTAGACTTGTCATAGCTCCTGTTCTAAAACATTCATCACCGTAGTATGGAAAAGCATCTACCTCATCTACTATGACAATATCAAAATAATTATAATATTTTATAAGTTGATGTAGTCATTAGATAAAAAGTGCGAATCGACTAGATTTTTTTATCCCCATGAAGAACACTTATAGGAATATCGCTGAAAATCCTATTAAAAACGTCCTAGCTAGTTCTTGGACAACATCTTTTCGTGGAATAGCCATACAGACTTTTTTTATTATTTTTATATTATTGTAGATAACCTTATAGACTATTTCTGTTTTACCTGCACCGCAGACCGCCCAGATTAAAAGTAGTTCTTCCTTAATTCGCTATTTTCTACTATTTTCTCACTTGCTTCTTTCTGAACATCACTTAAGATTACTGGCGGTTCTTTTTAGTTTATTAATTTTATTAAAAGGAATATTTATATAAAATCTTAAAAATAATTATCACATCTTCCGAACTCTAGACATCTTTTTACAATATGTTATTTTGGTCCCTTCCGTTTCATAACTAAAAATAGTTTTTGATTTTTATTATCACACTGAAGACAATGATAATTTCTTTCTCTCCTTGAACAACATATACCTTGTCAATATAAGTCGACTCTTCTAAATAATGAATTTTTACTTTAAGTCGTAAAAGTTTAGAAATAGAAAGGAGTAGCCCATTATACACTCTTAAAAAAACTCTAAATCACAAGCTTTTAAAAGTATAGACTACTCCCGTTATTATATCGTTGTAAATTTCTTCAAAATCTTTGTTTACTTCTCAAATTTTTATATAATCATTATAAATTTCTTTTATAACTATTTAACTTTTCTTCTTCATCTCTTTTTGAATAACGAACACAATAAAGTGCTTCTGATAAACTCACTATATTCTTCAAAAACATAACCTACTCCCCACAGTTACCTTTTTAAAAAATATTTCATAATCCCTTTTAATTTTTATCTATCGAATATAACAAAGATTACAAAAGTTCATCTCTCACCTAAAAACTTTAATGATTTTAGTATTTTTCTGCAATTTTTGCCTTTTAATTTTATATTTAAGACTTTACATAACGTTAAAAATGTTATTAATCCTCTATTTTAATTTAATTTTAACAAAAATATATTTATAAAACAAATAATAATCTATTTTTCCGGAAAAATCTTTTTCTAGAAATTATGTTGCTAACGTTATCAAAAAGTGTTATAATATAAGTATAAAAACAAGGGATACCCTATAAAGTAGACTAGCTACTTTATGAAAGGAGTGCTTTAAAATGTTAAGATATCAAGTACGAGGAGAAAAATTTAGAAATTACTCAAGCAATTAGGGGAGTATGTTGGGAACAAAGTTTCTAAATTAGAAAAATACTTTATGACAGTTTACAAGCAAACGTTTACGCTAATGCTAAAGTATACAAAAATAATAAGAAAAATTGAAATAACTGTTCCTCTTAAAGGTGTGACACTTCGGCAGAGGAAACAAACGAAGATCTTTTACGCTGCTATTGATTTAGTTGTGGATAAACTTGAACGTCAAATGAGAAAACACAAAACTAGAATTAATAGAAAAAGGTCGTGAAAAAGGATTTGTAGAAGAAAAATCTTCTTACTAGCGCATTAGAAGATGTAGAAGAAACATCACTTGATTTCGGTAAAGTTAAACAACTAAAAGTTGAAACTATGACAAGAGATGAAGCTGTATTCCAAATGGAGCTCTTTTAGGACATGACTTCTTCGCATTCTTAGATGCAAATACTAATGAAATTTCTATAGTTTATAAACGTCGCGACACTGGTTACGGGGTTCTGGAAATTTCTAAATAATTATGAGTTTAAACTTTAATCGGCCATCTTCCGCAGATGGTCGATTATTTTTACAATACTTTATATTTATTATCAAATTATTACTTAGGAGGTTATTATGACAAAAAGTTGCCTTATTCGTTGACAATGGTGGTGAAGAGTTAGAGCTAATTGCTCCACTTGATATTATGCGCCGTGCGAATTTAGAAGTTGATCTTATTTCAGCTAATAACGCTGAGTATGTTATAGGTGCACATAATATTAAAATTATTGTCGATAAAAAGATTAATGATATTGAAGATATACTAGAATATGATGCTATTGTTATTCCTGGGGGAATGCCAGGAAGTACATTATTACGTGACAATAACAAAAATCATTGAGTTTTTCAAAAACTATGTATAATGAAGACAAATTAGTCGCAGCTATTTGTGCAGCGCCTATAGTACTAAGTGCGGCAGGGATTTTAAAAAGACAGAGAAGCTACATCTTATCCAGGTTTCGATAAAGAACTAGAATGTCAATCTTACAATTCTAAAAAAAGCTGTTGTAGTCGATAAAAAATGTTATTACTGCTCAAGGTCCAGCTGTTGCCATTCTTTTCGGTTATGAAATAGTTAATTATCTACTAAAAGATGAGACAGCTAATAACATAAAAGAACAAATGTTACTACCCGTATTAAAAGATAATATTTGAAAAATATCCCTCAAATTTATTATTTGAGGATATTTATATTTATTTTTGTCATCTCTTCTAATTGTCTCATTGCTGTTGCTACAACCTCTGGTGTACAAACATCAACCGCCAATTTGAATGATTCTTTTTCACTAGCAGCAAACTCTGCAATTTTTTCAATTTTTTTCTTCTACATCTTCTACTACATTCACACATGCTAGGGTTATAAAGCTAAATCATTTTCTTTATAAAATGGAATTAATCTTTCTACTTCTTCCTTCTTACCTTCTGCTAATAATTGAACTAGAATACCATATGAAACCTTTTGTTCCATGAAGAACTTTATGTGTTTCTTTTTCACTAAACTCATACCATTATGCACAGCATGAGCTCCTGCCATACGTCCATAATGAACTCCAAAACATCCTACCGCTCCAGAAATCGCAAATACAGTATCTACCGCGTGTTTGAAGCTTTCTGTTACTGTTTTTGTACTCATAGCTTCTAATGCACCATTAGCATCACGTAAAAGTGCATCACGCGTAATTTTTGCAGCTTCTAGTCCCATTCTTACTAACGGATCATTATACTTATTATTTCTTTCCACTAGCACTACAGCTTCATACCATTTCGCAAGAGTATCTCCAATACCCGCAACAAAAATATTCTTTTGGTGATTCTAGTAATAAATCTAAGTCTGCAATACAAGCATATGCAGTACGTTTAAAATATCCAACCTCTCTAAAAGTTTTTATCCGGATTATAAACCGCCGCTACTGGAGCATAAGGAGCGCATGTTGCTATTACCGTTGGAACAGTCATATACTCTTTATTCAAAAAGCTTGCCACACCTTTAGCCGTGTCAATAACACGACCTCCTCCTACACCAATAACCACATCAACATCTTCTCCATATTCATCTGCAATGCGTTTCATATCTTCATAAGATGATGTCCCGTCATATTTTTGCTACTCTAAATTCTCTATTCCCCTTATAAAATTTTTTAAAAGCTTCATAAGATTTTTCACCTGTAACAATCAAAGGAGTATTAAATCCTTCTAGCCTATTATCAAGCACAGCCAAAGCTCCACTCCCTGAAATATATTCACTCACTCCTGGTCTTGCTACATTTGCTAATTCAAACATTCTTATCTCTCCTTTTATTATCTCATCATCTCAATTTTTATAAGTATAATTATAACATTTTCGACAATTAAAATCAATAGTAAGTTAATATGTAATTATTTTTCTGACAATTATTTTTTAAACAATAAAAAGCTAACCTAGAATCCTTCCTAAGTTAGCTTTCTTTTTTTATCTTGGATAAAAATATCGTTCCTTCTCTTTTTGTTTCGCCTTTTGTTATCGATTCTACTATAGTACTAGCTTTTTCTAAAGCAACTATCTTACCATCTAATTGTTCTATTAGAATCTTTCTACCTTTATATGGGCTGTAAACACTCGCCTCTACATTTCTACTCGCAAATAATATTTTTCATCTAGGTTCTGCTCTTTTAGCATATTTTTATTTGTGCCAAGTTCTCTTCACTATAATCTACATACTCAAAAAGTCTTCTATTTTGTAGTCTTCGAGCTAAATCCACTGCAATTTCATCATCTTTATCCTGAATTAAACTACAACAATACAATAGAGAATTTTCATCTAATTTGAAATACTCCTCTACACTAACCACATTTTTTTCAAGAAATGGGATTAAAACTTTCATATCAGAAAAATACTCTTTATTATCTTTAAAAATATCTTTTTAATCTATTAAAAAGTTGAATAAATACTGCTTCATAGCTGCGTGCTACTGGATGATAATATACTTGCAATACATCTGATATCTTGCCATAATATAGTCTTCTACTATGAATCCCCGTATATTTCACGACAAGAGCTTTTTACTTTTCATCTATTTTTCTAACACGCATTGTTCGTAATATTCTTTCTAAGTCAAACTGGCCATAACTTGTTGCTGAAAAGTATGAATCTCTAAGTAAATAATCCATTCTATCAGCATCTAATTGACCAGAAATAATCTGATTAAGAATATCATTTTGGATGATTATGCTCTATTATTGATACTATATCCTCTGGTAATCTTGGAGAGACTTCAGCTAGCACTTGATTAAGTTCAGTTTCTCCTAAAATTATTTTAGCTGTATAATCTTCATGACTATGTTTAGTAACATGTTCAAATGCGTGAGAGAATGGGCCATGACCTACATCGTGCAACAACCCTGCCAACATTACGCAGATTTTATCATATTCACTAAGTTCCACACTTAAAGACTTTATCTCCGTAACCATCCTACGAACAATTTCGTAAACCCCTAATGAGTGTGAAAAACGAGAATGTTCTGCTGTTGGATAAACCTGAAAGTCTCCACCTAATTGTCGTATACGACGTAAGCGCTGGAATTCCTTGCTATCTAAACAATTCCAAACTACCTCATAATTGATATGAATATAACTATGGACTGGATCTTTTAGCACTTTTGTTTCACTCAACTTTTTAAATTCCATTCTACTACCTCACTCTCAACATACACGTATTTTCTTTTATTATATCAAGCATAGACAAGCCTAAGCTCATCTTTTTCTCTATTTAATCTTTATTTTTCGTCTACTACGTATGGTAAAAGTGCCATGTGTCTAGCTCTTTTTAATTGCTGTAGTTAACATTCTTTGATACTTAGCTGAAGTACCAGTTACACGACGTGGTAAGATTTTCCACGTTCAGAAATGAATTTTTTTAAGTAATTCTACATCTTTTGTAATCGATAAATTCAACGTTATTTTTGTGAAATAACATACTTTTTACGACGACGCATGTTGTTACGACGATTATTATTTACTGCCATTGTGCATGTCCTCCTGTAATTTTAGTCTTCTTTTAAACGGATTTACTACATCCCTGCATGAAGTCATCATCTAAGTTACTTGGGAAATTTTTCCCCAAAATCAGAAAATGAACTATCATTAATAAAATCTTGCATAGCTGAATTAGCTTGCCCCTTTGGTTATGATTAGAATTGTTGTAATAATTTTTGATTATTACTAAATGATGGTTGTGATTGAGGTTGATTAAAACTCATTGAATCAAATCCGTTATTTTTGTCTATTTGAACTAGACTTAGATTCAAGGAACTGGATTCTATCAGCTACAACTTCTGTAACATAGACAGTATTCCCATCTTTTCCTTGATAATTTCTAGTTTGGATTCTTCCTTCTACACCAATCAAACTACCACGTCCTAGAAACGTGCCATATTTTCTGCTTGCTTTCTAAAAGCTACACAGCCAATAAAGTCCGCTTGTCTTTGACCATTTTGATCGGCGAATGTTCTATTCACAGCAACTGTAAAATAAACCATTGGGATATTTGAACTAGAATATCTTAATTCTGGATCTTTTGTTAATCTTCCTACTAATACTACGTTATTAATCATAGTAAGTCACCCCTTATTTTTCTAATCTAACTACCATGTGACGGATGATGTCATCGCTAATTTTTGCTAAACGATCGAATTCTTTTGTAGACGCATCTGTTTCTGAAGTTAATTCTACTACATAGTAGAAAGCATCAGTGAAGTCTTCGATTTCATAAGCTCAGGCGTTTTTACCTAAATCTTTAACTTCTACTGCTTCTGCACCTTCTGAAAGAATATTTACGAATCTATCAACCACAGCTTTTTTTAGCTTCTTCGTCGATACGTGGTTGAACAGCAAACGATACTTCATATTTTTCTCATGTGTGTTACCTCCTTTTGGTCTTTGCGACTCCCTTTTTTGCAAGAGAGTAAGGAGTAATAAAATTACTCTGTTTTCCATTATATCAATTATAAAATTAAAAATCAACAAATATCCACTATATTTTGTAAATATTATACTAGTTTTTCAAGCTTTTATTTTTCTTCTAACCATCAAATATTTTTTTAATAGGGTTGTGTTATTGTAGAAAGAACTTCAAAAATCACATTTTTGTATAATTCCATAGCATTCTTATTATCAGCTAAAACATTAAGAGTTATAGTCTCTACTTGTTGTTCTGAAAAATACTATCAATAAATTTCCTTAAAAGCTATTTTCCCAAAAACCACGGTTTTGTATACTCAGGATTTAATATGAAATTCCTATATGAACATTTGTGCCAACTTGACGTATTTTTTTCTAATTATACCTATAAATTCTCCATTTTTCTGTATAGAGTATATATTTTCAAAATTTAATAATGAATCCTCATTAAGTGGAAACTCGACGTCTGGTCCTGCCCACCTTCTCAAAAAACTCTACACCTTTTTCATTTGTCCATAAAGCAAACTCTTTTAGCATCATCTATGCAAGCCTTCTATTAATTCTATATCTATCATTATATCTTCTCCTGTGTAAAATATTCATACATATCTTCCCTAAGCGGCGTCTGGATTTTATAGAAAATTGAATAACTGTATCGCCACTTTTTCTCTATGAACCAACTCTGGTTTCCTACTGTTTTCATCTCTCCAAGGAAATAGAATATTCTTGCTCCATCTTTATCATCTTTATTTTTCTCATAAATAGATAAATCTTTGTTTTATCTTTATAGAAATATTCGCATTCTTTTGATTCTAAAATTACGACGTGGTTTCGACATTGATGTAAAAACCGTTGTCTGGTAAAAATCCATGGACATAATCATGGTTGAATGAATTTTTCATCTATGTCATAATTGATAAATACCGGTAAAGTTTTTGTCTGTTCATCATATTTATAGCCACCAATAGCTAAAAGGTACGTAATTGATACTCAAGAAAAAGTTTACAAATATCTTCAAAAACTATATTTTTCATAAAAGGACAAAATTAGTATCCCTATATAGATTACCTTTGTAATACTTATTATATCTATAAATTCCATATTCTACTAATTCTGTCAACAACGTTCTAAAAATATCTGACTGCAGTTCTTTTTCTAATGCTTTTTGATGGTTTTTATCACCTTGTTATACTCATCTAAAAATATACAGTCATTAAATTTCTTTTCGTAACACTGCTCGTTACAAAATTATTTGTAGAATCTTCCTACTTACCTCAAGTTCATAATCAGCGATTAATTTAGTATAATCTGTAAAGCATCACACCTCTAAAATCCTCTTCAAGATTTTGAGAATTTTTAGATTAACCTTAAAAGTATAAGTTCTTCTATTTTTCTTGCTTAAGATTAAAATTAGTTGATACAAAGTTTAGCATATTTTCTGCTGTTTTTGATATTTTTCCCATTGTAGCTATAATCTCGGTCTTTTTAGATAAAAAATGCATAATAACTACCTGCAACCTCAAAAATCTTTTTAATATCTAACGTATCATAATTTTTCAAAAGTCATAGTAGACTGGAATCCTACCGAGTTTGTTTTTAACTTGTTGTACTCATCAGAAATAAATAACCATGTATTCAATTTCACATTATCAATTGCGCTATATATTCTTTGTTTTTGATATATTATCAAAATGTATAGTCGACATTCCTGGTAAATATCTATTCCTTGTGATAGGAACTTACGAGCTGTATCTTTATCATGAGTTCTATCTCCTGATAAGGCAATTGGTATTAAAAAGTTATTTTTGTAGTTTGCGATAAAGTCTATTATTATGACAAAAATCTTTGTCTTTATTTTTCCTTAAACCACGACCTAACTGTTGGATAAAAATTATCGCACTTTGTGTTGGACGAGCATAACTACTTGATTAATTTCTGGAATATCTATACCTTCATTAAAAATATCTACGGTAAAAATATAATCTAATATATCTCCCGAGTCAGCTATTAGCTTCTCAATTTCTTTTTCGCGTTTTTCCTGACCATCTTCACCTGTTAAACTAGTAGTTCTAAATCCTCTACTATTAAATGCATCGCTAAGTATTTGTGCTTCTCGTTTAGAAGAACAAAATACTAATCCTTTTACTCTATCCCCCGAATAACCATAGTAATTTATTTTATCAATATACGATCACTCGCTTATCAGAGGTTAATCTTGTAAAATCACTAAGTTCATCTAGCGTTTCACCATCTACTATCAAATCACTAATCCCAAAATAGTAGAAACGGACAAAGAAGTTATTTTCCATCGCTTCTTTTTAAGCGTACCTCATAAACAATATTGTTATTAAATAACTCGTAAATATTAAAGCTATCTGTTCTATCTGGACTTGCCGTCATTCCTAAATAAAAGTTGGCTCAAAATAATCTATTGTTAAATAACTTTTTCGCCCCGCTCGATGCACCTCGTCAATAATAATCTCGTCGAAGCAATCTTTAGAAAAACTTTTTAAACACGTCCGACTTGGATATTGTTTGTATTGTCGCAAAAATAAAATCCGCTTCTATATTTTTTATTTTTACCTGTAAGAAGTCCATATGTACGACTGTTCCCAAAAAATAATTTTAAAAGTTTCCAAAGCTTGCCTTGCAATCTGTTCACGATGAACAATAAATAAAATCCTTTTGGCATTTATATTTTTCATCGTAAAAGCTGCTGCAAATGTCTTACCAGTACCAGTAGCAGACACAAGTATTCCTCTATTATCTTGTTCTCGTAGCTTTTTAAAGTTTTCTATAAAACTTTGTTGCATCTCATTTGACTAATTTCATCGGTAATATTATCTATTGTTTTTAAGAGTTTGTTGCTTATTGTTCAAAAACTCAACTTTATATTTATCTTTTACGCTAGCATAGTCTTCCGACATATTCCATAATGTATGAAATTCTTCTAATATACTTGAACATAGCTGATTATCTTCTTCAACAAATGTATTCCACTCTTTGTTAATCGTTAATGCAGCACTCGTTAAGTTCGAACTGCCTAACAAAAATATTCCAAGAATCTTTTTCTTAAACAAATAACCTTTTGTATGAAAACCATGATTATTTTTCGAACTAGCATACATTCTTAGCTCTATATTTTTAAAAAGTAGCTAGTTTATCTAAAACTTTTGGTGTGTTAAAATACAAATAATCTGTTGTCAATATTTTTCCCACGAATATTTCTCTCTTCTAAGTTTTTAAAGTTTGAAGCAGACTTGTCAAACCACTTTCCGAAATAAATGCCACGCTAAAAAATAAATTCATCGCATAACTCTAACTCTTTTTCAAGGGTACTAAGCACTTTTTCGCTTCTAAATGATTATTATAAATAAAAGTATTTTTCATCTTAACCTCCTTTCTTAATATTTCTCTATATTTTATCCATTTATTATTTCATAAGTTATCAATGCTTCTTTCATAACTTTTACATTATGAACACGTACCATTCTCACTCCACGACGTATTGCCTCTAAAGATAGTGTCGCAGTAACTATATCCCGTTCTTTAGGGTTAGTATTACCTCCTAAAACGTAATCCGTCGTTCTCTTTCTACTTACCGCATATAAAATCTCGCAACCTAGAGAGTTTAACGAGTCTAATTTTCTAGTAATCTCTAAATTAGCTTCAGCAGTCTTACCAAATCCCATTCCTGGATCGATTATTATATTTTCTTTTTTTAACACCAGCAGCAAGACAAATATCTAAACTCTCCCCAAGTTCACGAACGACTTGTTCGACTTCACTACCTTCTTCTACGCCACCATTATGCATAATAACAATCGGTATATCATACTTTGCAGCAACCTCTGCCATATTGCTTCCTTTTGCTCCATTTACATCATTAAGCACGTCAGCACCAGCTTTAATCATATATTCAGCAACAGCTGGTTTATAAGTATCTATACTAAAAGCATGCTTTAGGAAACTCCTTACGCAAAATCGGGAAAAATTCTCTCTAAACGGCGAAGCTCCTCATCTTCTGAAATAGCTATTGAGCCAGGTCGCGTTGATTCCGCTCCTATATCAATAATATCAGCACCTTCATCTAGCATCTTACGAACACCTTCTATCGCAGTCTCAACATCGTAAAAATCTCCTCCATCAGAAAAAAAGAATCCGGAGTGAAGTTTAAAAATCCCCATTATCAAATATTTTTTCATCTAAAAGTTTTTAGTTTAGTCATTATTATCACCTGTATTATTCTTTTACTATATAAAAATATATTATATCATATGCAAGTGAATTTATAGAAAAACAAGTTCTAGCCTAGACTAAAACTTGTTTTTCATCTTTCCATACTTGTTCCGCAGTCACTCTCTAGCAAAATATTATATTCCCCTTTCCTATGCTTTATGTTATACTATTTGAATAGGAAAACCTGAAAATACATTTATAGTTAAAGGAGAAAATATGCAAAACTTTATTGAACAATTTGGTGATTATGCACCTATAATATTTTTTTATTATTAGCATCTATTCTCCCTATTTTGCTATTCCCACCTGGAATTTTTCTCTGTTATCGGTGGTCTTTTATTTGGATTTAAGTTAGGTGCTTTCCTAACTATAATAGCCCCAATTATCTACACTAATATAATGTTTCTTATTTCTAGATATTTTTGCGAGAAACAAAATTGAAAAATTTTTAGAAAAAAACGTCTTACCTTAAAAACAGTTTAACAGAATTTTCGGTCTAAAGGGACAATAAACTCGCTACCTTTTTGATTATTTTGCAGACTTATTCCGATATTACCAAACAGTATTGTTAGTTACTCTTATGGTCTTACTAGAATATCATTTAAACATTATTTTATAGCTAACCTTATCGGTCTTATTCCAGTCGATTAATTTGGCTAAATTTTTGGTTCGAAATTAAATAATATCTGGGTTTAGAATTTTTAATGGCAGCTATACTAATAATAGCTTTTGTCGCAATAGGAGCTATAGTCGCAAAAATATGGAATAAAAGGAGAACAGCTCGTCAATTGACGAGCCATATATTATGAAAAATATTATTAACTTGTTATAGTTATATTATATATTCTGAACTTTACATAAACTTTATACTATAACTAAAGTTTAGTTAAAAATTATTTTTCTGCTATTTACTTTTTTTACATTAACATTATGGAATAAAAGGAGAACGGCTCGTCAAACGACGAGCCATATATATATGATATTATTAACTTGTTATAATTATATTATATATTCTAAACTTAACACAAACTTTATACTATAACTAAAAATCTAGTTAAAAATTATTTTTCTACTATTTACTTTTTCTGCTTAACATTATAGAATTAAATGTATAAAATCAGAAGATATAGTCTTCTTAGGAGTTAATTTATTATGAATTTAAAATGTAAAAACTAAAATTGAAAACTTTTTAACAAAAAATAATTTAGTAGATAACTACAATATTTTTAGAATTATTAGAAAGAACAAAACCTAGAAAATATTATCGATAAACTAGAATCCCTTCCTCAAGATGAGTTGACCAACTTCGCACTGGAATGTGTTTGTGAAGAGCTTCTTATTACCGCTTCTTATAAAATAGAGCGCACTGGAATGAAGCTTGGTCTACATCGTATGGAACATGTTTTGGCTCTATTCAATAATCCTGAGCATGACTTGAAAGTTATTCATGTCGCGGGAACTAATGGGAAAAGGTTCTACATGTTCTTATATAAAAGACGTACTAAAAACAAAATACCGCGTTGGTCTTTATTCTAGTCCTGGCATGCTAAGTTTTAACGATCGTATTCGTATTAACGATGACTTTATTCCATACAAAAGAAGCATATCGTCTCTATAAAGAAGTTGTTAAAGTTTATGATGCAAATAATCATGATCCTAGCGATAAGCTTTCTTTCTTTGAAATCATTACAACAATTGCTCTACTATATTTTCGAGATCGAAAAAACAGATTTTGTTATTATGGAAGTTGGTCTTGGCGGGCGTTATGATGGAACAAATATTTTTAAAAGAAAAGCTATTGTCGATTATTACAAAAATTGGATTAGACCATACTGCAATACTAGGTGATTCTTTGGAAAAAATCGCCTACGAAAAGGCCGGTATTATCCAAGAAAATGATAACGTCCTTATCTATCCAGCTAATGATAGTATTGTAGATGTTATTTCTAATATTTGTAAGGAAAAATGCAAAAACTTTCTATTTTTAGATGAAAACAATGTAGAAATAAAAGATATTGGTGCTCATGGCAATAAGTTTAGCTTCAGGAATATCAACTACACAACAAAAATGGTTGGTCAACATCAAATTTGCAACGCATCACTAGCACTAGCAGCAATCTTTAATCTGCGCTCTCGTGGTATTATCGATATAGATGATAAAACAATTAGTTCTGCTTTAGCTTTATCTACTTGGGCAGGTCGCCTAGAATGGATTCGTCCGAATATCCTACTAGACGGAGCCCACAACAATGATGGTATTAGCAGTTTGGTCAATTACCTTGGTGCAAACAACTTCCCAAAAACTAAAAAAATCTTGTTAGGTATCCTTGAGGATAAGGACTATGAAGATATGGTGACTAAGTTAAAAACTATCCCCTGAGTTTTTCTGCAACTAAAGTTCCTATTGAAATCAAAAGAATCGAACTTGGATAATCTTGTTCGTAGTTTTAATGATACATTTTGTTACTAAATATGAAAAATTATGAACTAGCTCTTTCTAAGCTTATTCCTAATTTAAAAAAGTGATGAAGTACTTTTTAATTACAGGTTCGCTATATTTAATCTCTGCAGTTAGAGCAGAAATCTTAGAAAAATACTAACTTCATAACATAAAAAACCAACCGTAAAAATTAAATTCTTACGGTTGGCATTTTTAGTTAATTGGAAAAATATTAAATTATTTTTTTATCTTTTTTTGTTTTTATTTTACTTTTAGGCACTCTTTTAGCAGAGCCAATATTCCATACAGTTTCTTCTTGAGAAGCTATTTCTTTGTAAATATCAGCACTCACCTGCTCATTTTTCCTACCTTAACTTCTGACTTCTTTTTGTTTTTTTGGTTCAGTAGTTTTTCACAGGTCCACCTTTTTAGCCTTTCTAAACTCGTTTCTTCTACTGGCTTGGCTGTAGGTTTAACTTCCACATCTTTACGTGGTCCCGAACCATAAACTGATGAATAAACTGGAGTAGGTTTGAATTTTCCTACACTTCTCATTTTTGGAGTAATAGTATTCGTTGTCATCATTGTAGATGTTACAGATTTATTTGATGATATATTATTATTAGAATACTTCTCAAAGATTGCATCTAAGATACGTTGATTATTCTCTATTTTTTTCTTTTGCTTACAGGTCTATAACCATGGTCTATAGTTTTATATTCACCTAATTTTTCTTCCATTACCTTTATCGAAATAGTCAAAAACATCATCAGTATAAAGTTTTTTTCAGTATAGTCGATACCGATTTCCTCTTCCTCTTGTTCCTCTACTACTTCATCTTCTTCTAAGTGTTTTTCGACTCTCTGAACAGCAACTTCTATTGGCTCAACTTTTTCATCAACAAACTTATCAACATCATTATTCATCGTTTTCACCGTATTACGAGGAGAAATATCCGCTAATAATCTATCAATATCAACGTCTGTTGCTGTTTCATCCAAATGATTTTTGTTCTTCAAGTTCAATAATCTCATTTTCATCTAGATGATAATCACTATATCCTTCTAGGATATCTTTTTTTATGTTCTTTTTATTTCATCATAATCTTCGACTTCTATGTCTTCTATGCGCGCAGCTTTTTCCACTAGATCGATATCTTCTTCAATATCTTCTATATTATGTTCTTCCTTGAACTCTTTTTAGATTTGTGTTTAATTTTTCTATTTCAGGTAAAAGTCTCTTCTTTTTTTGAAAATATCAATATTCTCCACTTCGATAAGCTCGTCTAAGGCTGTTTTTCTACTGTTTCTGCTCTTCTACCTTCATATAAGTCTTTTCTAAAAATCTTCTACCTCTTTTTGTCGCTTTAATAGTTTCATCAAAACGCTCACCTACTAGCTTCTTGCTAGTTCTATCTATATCGTCTTCAAATAAATCATCATTTCCTTCTAAAATGTCGTCAACAGTAGTATATTTGACTTTTTCACGACGTTCACCTTCTGCATCTACAGTGCGAACTTCTAATTCTGGCACAGCTCTTAGATGACTCTCTTCTTCTTTTTACTTTAATCTCTTCAAAAAGTTCATCTAATTCTTTATCTTGTTTATATAATACGTTATCTTTTTGTATTTTTATCTTCGCGTCTTTCTAATTTATTGAAGTTTTCGTTTAATTCAACACGTGCATCTTTATTTTTTTAGTTTCTCTAGCTTCTGAATCTTGTTCAGCAAATGATTCTTTTGATTCATAAGCTTTAGCTATCTCATTTTTCAAATTGCTATGATCTTTTTCTAAAAGCAACCTCTGTTCCTAGAGTGTCCATCTTATAATCTTGCTTTTAATCTTTTTGTTCGAACAGCTGCAAGTGTTGGATGTGTTCTTCTATCTGATTTATCTCCAAAAATATCAACGTCTTTTATTTCAGAGTTTTCTACTCCTAGTTCTTTTAGTGCGTCTGTTAAACTAGTAGTATTTTCAGGTTTTTCTTCTTTTTCTAGACCTTCTTCATATTCTGATAAATCTATTTCTTCAAATTCTACATCATTAATTTTATCAATATGAACTCGTTCTGAATAATCTTGTTGTTCAGTTCTCTCAAATTTTTCGTCAATTTCTTCTACGAAGTTGTCAGAAGTTTGCTCATCTTCCAAGTCGTCAAGTATGGCATCCAATTCTTCTTTTTCTATATCTTCTTCACTCACACTAAATAAACGTTCTTTTTAATCGGTTGAAGAATCCTTGTGGTTTTTCTTCGTACTCTTCTTCATATTCTTCATCATCTTCCAAGTCTTCTGATAAAGTGTAATTTCCTTCTTTTTCTAACTTCTCTTCTCGTCTTTGACGCTCTAAATATGTTTTATAGTCTTCTGCTTCATCGTCTTCTTCGAAATCGTCTTCAAAGTCATCATCTGAAAATTGTTTATCATTCGAACTAGAGAATAAACCTTTTATGCGACCTAATAATCCACTGCTGTTTCGTTCTTTTTGATGTTTTTGTGGAGCTGAATATTCATCTTCTTCTGTAAACTCTATATCAAAATCTTCTGGAACGCTGTATTCATCTAAATCAATTTCTTCATATTTTTCTAGCTTCTTTTTGTCTACAATCGATTCTTCTTCAAATTCTTCTATATCAAAATCACTTTCATTATTTGAGACAGGACGCTTTTCTTTTTATCTCTTCGCCCTTCTTCAGCTTTTATAAATTTCATCTTCATCTTCTTCTAAAAACCATTTTTTTCCAATTAACCATAGTTACACCTCCTATTTATAAATTATTTTAAAATTCAATTCTTTTAATTTAGTACCTGCTTTAGTATCTTCATCTAATACTAAAATACCTCTTACTTCTTCTTGAGGTAAACCTAATTCACGTTTTGAACATAGCATACCGTTAGAATCTACACCACGTAATTTCGATGGTTTAATAAGTAATCCACTCGGCATCATCGCTCCACTAAGGGCTACTACGACTTTTTGTCCAGCTTCTACATTAGGTGCTCCACAAAACAATTTGCAAAGTTTCTTCTCCAACATTAACCGTTGTTACTTTCAGTTTATCTGCATCTGGATGCTTTTCACAAGTAAGAACTTCCCCTACTGAAGTAATCATCGTTATTACCCTCTAAATCTATTTTGATACCATTCTTTTCTAGACGTTTGCTCAAAAATTTCTTTTTGTTCATCAGATAATTCAATACTTCCTTCACCTTCTAGTTTCAAATTTTCAACATTAAAAATATTTAATCCTACTAATACTCCATTATTATCTTTAATAAGTGTAATATTTTTCTTATCTTCATAAGTAACCTCTTCACTATTTTTGAATAGTAATTAATAATGTTTCTCCTAGCATTTTTCTTATTGTAAAAATAACATAATCGTTCTCCTATACTATTTTAAATTTTAGTCGCTTTATTCAACAAAAATAAAAATAACTTTCTAATTTTTCTCCATCATATTTGAATGTAATTGTTGTTATCGGGACTGTACCTTCTGTAAAAGAAATGAACCATCATTTTTGCAGAATCTCCAACCCTTTTTTTATTTTTATATCCGCTATAATAAGAACATCCTGATGAGGTAAGCCTAAATAATATGACTCTCCAATTTTTATAAAAAATAATCTAAAAATATTTTTATCAATAACTCGTAGCTCCATCATAGCCATCTTTAGCATTTAGAAAATAAAACTTATTTCCTTCTACTTCATCTAGATTATATTTTAGCAGCAAGTTCTCTAGATTTCTTTTAGCAAATTCAAAAACTTCATCTAATGATAACGAAAGTTTCTCTAGAAAAGTCTTATCTAGAAAGCTTATACCCTTTTTCCAAAATCATAAGCTAGATAGATATCCGTCTCATTTGTATGCGGATATTTTACAAGATGTTGCTTGTTATCTTTATTAAATCCTGTTGAGCGAACAACAGGGATAAACCTTATCTATCAGCTCTTCTTTTTGCAATATCCTCTAAAAGATACATTATCTTGAGCTGTAAAATTATTCACAATATAATAAATAAATTCTTCTACCTTTTTATCGCTTTTCTCACTTTTTGTCGCCCTAGCTTTCTTATAAAACTATCTATATCAATCTTTGCTCGGCGATTATTATATTCTAAAATAAATATACTATTATCTTTTTCTCGTCTTTCGTGAATTTTTAAAAGTAGGTAATTTTTCTATAATTTTTCAAAAATACCATCTCTTGTATAAGACATATTTCCTCCTATTGTGTATAATATGGCAATTTAATTATACCATATATCTTTTATATTCTAGCAATACCAATAAGCTATTTGAAGCTTTACTATAAAATATTTTATCTATTTTTTTATTTGCACCTTTATTTTTCTTTTGTTATAATTTTAGATATTATTTTATAAGGAGAATATAATGGCAACAAATGAAGAAAAACAAAAAGATTAGAGTTACTAACTAAATATACTAATTGGATAAAAAGCAAACTAAAAACTTTTAATCGTTTTTATTATCTATTGCACTGTTTTACTGCTAAACTTTTTATTCTTTAAAAACCATCGTATCTTCACTACTGCAAGCTTACTTATGTTTACTTACATTATTTATGTAGGCTCACTAATTTGGTTTTATAAATAATAAACTAATCGCTAAAATTGACGATGTTGATTTCAAAATAAAAATAAGAGTATAATCTAGTTTTTAAAAAATCATATCGAAAAACATTCGATAAAATTGAAATTCTATTTTATACTCTTATTTTTATTGCTCAAAAATTTTCTTAAATACGCTAGAAAAACTCCCGAAAATCTTTTCGAGGTTTTCTATTTTATATTACATTCCCCAAAGCAGATAACCCTTGCGCTTGATATGCACGAGTCGCTGCATTGATTTGATCTTCAACTGTTGCTGTAGATCCCCATCCTGGCATTGTTTGGAATAATCCGCTTGCTCCTGACGCATTTCTTGCACCTGGTTGACCGTTTGATTCACGAGCAATGATGTATTCCCAAGTAGATGCTGGTACTCCTGTGCGACGAGCCATTTCTTGAGCTGCCGCTGCACCTGTTGCTCCAGCTGTATTTCCGTTTGCTAATGCTACTGTTCCACCTGCTGTTTTTGCCATTTGGCTAGCTGGACGTTGTTTTGTTCCAACAACTACTACTTTAGCTGTTGCTTCTTTTTAAAAACTTTTTCAGAAACAACTGTTTTAGATACTTCTTTACCATTTTCTCTTACTACGTTGTAAAGTAACTTCTTTTCTCCGTCTTTACCTTCAACTTTAGTAACTTTTTTCGTCTACATATTTAGTATCGTCTTTTTCTTCTTTAGTTTCGAATTTTTATAGCTTCTTTTCTTGTTTCTGTAGTTGTACTATTTCTTGTGATTTTAATAGTATCTGCTTCTGCTACTTCGCTGCTTAATTCTGGAGTTACTTTATCTTCAGATCCTAAAAGTAATATTAAGCTCTTTTAGAATATCTTCTACTTTTCTATAAGTAGTTTTTCTTGTTGTTGTAGTTTCTCCATCAACTATAGTGATTTCACGAGCTCTGTAAATATTAATAGTTTCTCCACCTTTAACTTTTGTATCAAGTCCTGGCTCGATTCTATCATCTGCACTAAAAGGAATGTCATTAGCGATAAGCACTTCTCTTACAGTTCCTTTTTTAGTTTTTAATTCAATGCGTGTATTATCCATGTTTACGGCAAAAGCTGATTTTCCTGTGTATTCTTCTGCTATCATAAACGCTCCTGATAATAATACTCCTGATGTTGCTGCTGCTACTAAAATTTTTCCTAATTTCATTTTTATTAATCAATCTCCTTTTTGTCTATTCTAAACAACTTACATGCATTATTAAATGTTTGTTTTGTTAGTTGTTCATAAGTCATCTCTCTTAAATCTGCTATTTCTTGTGCAACATAGTGCACATAAGCAGGTTCATTTCTTTTACCTCTATAAGGTGTTGGCGTTAAATACGGACAATCTGTCTCTATTAAAAGTTTATCCAATGGACAAGCTTTTGCTACTTCTTTAGGTGTCTTAGCATTTTTAAATGTTACTGGACCTCCTAATGAGATGTAGAAGTCTTCTTTTTAACATAATCTTCATACTTTCTACTGAACCTGAAAAAAACTATGCATTATTCCACCAACTTCACTAGCTTTTTCTTCTTGAAGGATTTTTATAGTATCTTCCATCGCATCTCTTGTATGAATTACGATTGGTTTATTTACTTCTTTCGCTAGTTGAATTTGTCTTCTAAATACTTCCTTTTGAATATCTTTCGGACTTTTATCCCAATGATAATCTAAACCAATCTCACCGATTGCAATTACTTTTATCATTTTGTCAATGCGATATTTTTATCATTTCATACTTTTCTTCTGTAAAAATCTATCGCTTCAACTGGATGCCAGCCTATTGTTAAATATAAAAGTCATATTTAGCTGTGATTTCTAGTGCTTTTTCTATACTTTTTGTCATCGAAGCCTACTATATTAATTAATTTTACACCCGCTTCTTTAGCGCGTTCTATAGTTTCTTCTAAGTCTTCTAAATAAGCATCATCATTTTAAATGCGCATGTGTATCAAATAACATATTACGCCTCCTTCACCTTTAAGATTATAACAAAGAAAATTTCAGTAGAATATCTAAACTATTTCAATTACGTTACAATACCTTTTCATTTCACAAAGAACTGACTAAAATCCTTATAAAATCAATGTTCTCTTGGGGATTTTTAAAAAGTATTAGTTACACATTATATCTATAATATCTTAAATCAAGCTAAAATTTTTAATTTTTATTTCCAGTTTTTCTTTCTAATAAATTTTTATAAAATATCTTCTAGCAATTAGCATTTTATCTATTTTTAGAGTTTATAATTTTTCTTATAATGTAAATTTGCATAGAAAATAGTTTATATGATATAATTCTTATGAGCCGCTATAGTTAAATGGTATAATAGAGCAATGGTAATGCTCCGTTCCCAGTTCAATTCTGGGTGGCGGCATAAAAATAGTTTTTAGTAAAAACTAAAAACTATTTTTGATTTCTATTCTACTTAATATCAACTATTTGTGCATCTATAAGATTTTCCAATATTTCTGGTTTAACTTCTACTTGATGTCCTACTTTACCAGCTGAAACAATAATTGATTCAACTTCACGACATCTATCGTCTACAAATGTTGGAAAAAGTTTTTTCATAGCAAATGGCGAGCAACCACCTTTTACATAACCTGTGATTTTTGTTAAATCTTTTAGCGGTAGCATCGATAAACTTTTAATCCGGCTGCTTTTGCTAGTTTTTGAAGTTGATGTTATCCTCACTCATCAGCACTCCTACTACATAATTTCCTTTACCATCTGTCGTCATAATTGTTTTGAAAACTTGATTGTGATTACGACCAATTATATCAGCAACTCCAACACCAGTCTTTGCAGCGTCACTCGTTGCGTCAAATTCAAAGTGGGTATACTCTACATTATTATCATCCAAAAATCTCACTAGCATTTGTTTTGATTTCTTTTTCTTAGCCATACTTTTTACCTCATTATATTACCTTTACATGAATTTTTATCAATTATTTATAAACTATATTTTACTCCAAACTAATATATGTGTCAAAAACTTATTGCTAGACTCTTCTTAATTTTATAATAACCTCCCCCTTCTTATCTTTTCTTCTATAAATAATATGTAAAAAGCGAAAACTCAAAAATCGAATTTCCGCCTTTCTTATATATACTCAAACTTAAGATGTTTTTCAGATATAAACTTATTAATATTTCATATACAGCCCGATAAGTTATATTACTTAATGTTCTATATTACTTATTTCCCCAAACTTCTTGTGTAATTTCGCTAATTAAAGCAATTTTTCCATTGATCTTCTTCAGTAAGAATATTTCCTTCTTCTGTAGATGCAAATCCACATTGAGTACTTAAGTAAATATTTTCTAAAGGTACGTATTCACTAGCTTCTTTAATTCTAGCTATTACTTCATCTTTATTTTCTAATTCTCCTGATTTTTGAAGTTAATAAACCAAGAACAACCTTTTTATCTTTTTCCAACTTTTGCTAAAGGTTTAAAAATCTCCTGCACGGTCAGTATCATATTCTAAGTAATATGCATTTACATTTTCTTCACCAAATAATGTATCAGCTACTGCATCATAACCTCCTGCACTAGCCCATGTAGAATGATAGTTACCACGACAAATATGTGTATTTACTACTAAATCTTCTGGTAGATCTGTAAAGGATTCCATTATTTAAAGGGTTATAAAGTCTTTGAATGAATGCTTCTCTAATTCCTTCTGGTTCTAATCCGCTTCCTTCAGCAATTAATTTAATTAATTTATCATCAACAATAGCTCCCCAAGTACAGTCATCTAATTGAATAATACGACAACCTGCATCATAATGTTCTTTAATTACTTGTTTATAAGCTGCGATGATATCCGCGAATAATTCTTCTTTATTTGCATAAATACTATATGTTTGAGCGATATGTTCTTCATCACGAATTAACTCAAAGTAGAATTGCGCTGGTGCAGGAATAGTTTGTTTAACTTTCGCTCTATCACCTACTAAATCACGTAAAAATTTGTAATGTTCTACAAATGGATGATTTTCTCCTGTGATTTTTCCAACTACATCTGCTGAATCAGGTTTAGTTGTTTCATCATGGAATTGATATCCAATTTTCGCTTGAGTGTGCTCTACTCCGTTAAGTCCCCAGAAAAAGTCTAGATGCCAGTATGCACGACGAAACTCTCCGTCTGTAACTCCTTTTAATCCATTTGCAATTTGTTTTTCAACTAATTCTGCAATTACTTTTATCTTCTACTTTTGTTAATTCTTCTTGAGTAATTTCACCAGCTACAAACTTAGCTCTTGCCTCTACTAATTCTTTTTGGTCTTAAAAATGATCCAACATGATCTACTCTATATGGTGCTTTTCCTACTAATTTATTTTGACAATTTTTACATAATTTTTTTCCTCTCTAATCCTGTACTTCATAAAACTTTTTGCTTCTAACTTCTTTTACTTTCTTAATTTCTATATTTTATAAACTTCTAACTTTCTTTACTTTTTTTACTTTCTTTACTTCTATGTTTTATAAACTTCTTTACTTTTTCTATAAAAAGGCCTTTATTTTTCTTCTTCTGGTAGTATTGCTACTACACGAGCTGGAGATCCAGTCGCTTCTGTCCAGTTTGGATAAGCTACTGAAATCAATGCTCCAGTTGCTGGTACTTGATCGAGATTTTGCAAGTACTTCTACTTGATAAATATCTTGTTCCAATAAATAATACTCATTTACCAATCCTTCTGCCGCCGCACTCACTCCAGAGTCAGTATCTAGAGTTTCATGACCAACTGCCTTAACTTTTCTTTCTTTAATTAAAAATTCTAATGCTTCTCGAGACCAGCCTGGTGTATGTTGTACTTCATTTTTCATCAAGATTTCTTATTTCATCATAGTTAGACCAACGCTTAGACCAATCACTACGGAATGCTACAAATGATTCTGGAATAATCTCCCCATATTTTTCAAAATCAAGAATATCCTGTTTAGTAATTTCATAATCATTGTTAGTAGCTACTTCAGCACTCTTATCAATAACATATAAAGGTAACAATAAATCCTTTAGCTCAATCTCATCAAGCCATCTTCCACCTTCTACAAAAGTGGATAGGGGCATCTATGTGAGTTCCATATTGACCAACTACTGAAAATTTTTGGACATAAAATCCATCTTTCAGTGTAAATAATGTTTCTTTTTCTAATGCTGGTAATGCTGGAAACTTCGAGAGTTTTTCATCAATCTTATAACTTAAGTTCACCCATTTTCTAGATTTTAATGTTTTATAAATACTTAATAATTCTGACATTGTTTTTCCTCCAATATTTATATAAAAATTCTAAGTTAATTCTCCTTTTGATTATTTTGAGAAATAAAAAGCCCTCACAGAAGCTACGCTTCTGCAAGGACATCTAATCATTTACGTGTTACCACCTTACTTTATGATATTCTCACAAATATCAACTCAAAAAGTACGCATCAAATTTGATGTTATACCCTGAAGCTATAACGGGCTCACCCGTAAAAGTCTAATTATTCGACCATTAACACTCAAAGACCATTTTTCAAAGTTTCCAATACGATCTCTTTTTCACCACCCGAGACTCTCTTTACCATCTTTCACTTTTACTTATCTTATCGACGTGTGAATCATTAACTTGTGAATAAGTATACCAACTTTTTAAAAAATAATGTCAATACTTTTTCGAAAAATAAAATTTGTTTTTTTGATAAAATATTTTTACCCCGTGATTTTATAATTCGTTTTTTTCATTATATTTTTGGGAAATAATAATCTAATAGTTTCTTTAAAACAGAAAAATCGGACTTTCTTTCATGGGTGACAGTTGTCTTTTGCGAACGATTAAGAGCGAAAATTATTTTAACATTTTGCTTATTTTTATCTGTAGCTAAAAATTCTTCTTTATCGCTATAAAATAATTCTTTAGCAATCTCTTTTTAATAACAGCTTTTACCCATTTAACCCTCCGAATTCTATTTCATAATCACTATCTATTTCAATACAAGCTAAATGACCTAATAGATAATCAGGCTCTGCTTCCAAATCTAACATTATACTCCAATCTTTCTCATCTAAAAATAAAGATACATTGTTAATAAACAACGCACTAATAAAGTCCTCATCATCAATTTCACACTCAGCATCAAATTCACCATCTTCTATCATATCATTAATTACTTCTATATAATGGCTATTTTTCCTCCATAAATGCGTCTATAATTTTTATCTTTGTTTTCATCAATCCATTGAATTTTTATCTTGTACAAAAGAGACAATTTTTTTCTTGGTTTTTCTTGTGAATCTACAAAAATTGTTACTTCCCTCTCCCAAACATAATTTACCTTCATATTCGTTTTCACCCGTTAAAAGTAAATTCATTATTATCTATCATAAATTTTTGTCATACAATATCTCTCCTAGTTTAATCCTAACTTCAAAAATCTTGCTAATTCAAGCTTCATGGTCTCTTTTTAGCATTTAGTTTATCTTCATCTTTTTTTCCATTAACTGGCTTCTTAGAAAGTATCTGATTTTTTTCTTTTTGAATATAATCCCATCATAATTAGGATAGATAGAAATATTAATCCAGATAAATTCTAGACTAATTACTAATTTCTGATTTGTCATCATACAGTCCATCTATAACTATATAATTTCTTCTAAGCTTTCTATAATATTTTTCAAGTTTTTCTACATTATCTATACTACTACCTACACTATATAATAACATATTCAGAGACTCTTCAAATTGTTTAGGAAGAATCTTAGCGTGTTCTTTAGCATACGAAATCATTCTCTTTTCTCCTGGGTGAGTAAGTTCATTTTATCACAAAGATAATATCAAAAATAAGATTCTATAAATGCTGCAATACGATGATTTACACTCACAAAATCTCCACGATTAAATGCTTTTTAAAATCTGCTTATCATACGAAGGTAAATTCCTGTTAATAAACGGAAATTTTTGAAATAATATTTTCTTTTAACTCCTTAGGAAACGGAACAGCAAATCTTTCTTGTATTCTAGAAAATTCTTTATAAGGATCATAAAGAATTTTACTATTTTTCAAATTATGCCAAAAAGCATGTTGTATATCCGTTACCCGCATGATGTTTTTCCACAACATTTTCTATATTACTCTCAAAACCATTTATATCTCTATAAATAATATCTATATCTATTCCATCAGATAAAAGTACAATCATCTTCGCATTCCCAAAATTGATTATTTAACTCAATATAAGAACAATATTTATCTAAAATTAATTTTCTAACATCTTTGTCAGGGAATGCTTGTACAATAAATATATAGGTCATAATCAGAACTTTCATCATAGTTATTACTACTTCTAGAACCTCCTAATACTATTGCCGTTACCTCTGGTAATTTAGTAAATTCAACCAAAGTTTATCAAATACTACCATTTTATTATCCTTTCTACATTAATAAGTATATTAACAAAATTTTTATTACACTTTATTATAACATATACCCACATTTAAATATTCACAAACTTTAAACTATTATTTGGAACTTATTAAAAAAATGTAATAATTGTATGTTTGTAAATAATACATAATAGCATTAATGTTTCTAAAAATTATAGGAAGATTATTATGTTCTAAATTTATGCGTATCCATAATCTTCTCACATATTAAAAACAATTATCCGTCCTTATTAGACTTTTTCACTATCTAATAAACTCTCAATCATGACTTCTAGTAAATTTTTCTGGATTAATAACAAATCCATCAGCTGTAATTTTTCATTAAAAATACTCTACGGATTTATCATGATTCAGAAATTTATTAAAACTAAAAGATACTGCTCTATTTCGTCAAGTAAAAAGCACTTTGTTTTAAAGACTCGTCATCAAAGTTATTTGCATAGTGAATACTTTTCATAATACGTTTTATCTTTGTTTTAGGGTATTCTTTTTAATGTATCTCTTAAGAAAACCACAGTGTCATAAAAACTGCCTTTGTCGAAATCAACAACATTAGTTTCAATAATGTTCTCATTGTATAAATGTTCTATCAGTTCTATTAAACGTTGCTTTTAGTCGCACCTTAACCTTTTCCTCCATTATTCTCAAAGTTAACGGTAATCTTATTTTCTATTTTTCTCATTAAAAACAATTTATAACATCCTCGTCATATTCTCTCCAGTCAATCCAAATAATTGAATCACTTTAGCTTGCTTCGTTGGCATCTTCAAAGATTGTTTTAATTCTAACCATATTTTCTCCACAGATTTTTACTACTCCTCTATTTCATATATCATTTTTCCCTAAATAATAAATATTCATAATACAATCTACATGAACATCATCATTCCATAACCAGCCCTGAAATACCGCTCTCCCCAGTTATATGTTTCAATAATTACTTCAAATTCACCATCTCTATACTTATCTTGATATTCTTCTAAATAAATAAATGCCCTAACTTTTCTCTTATTGTGCCATCAAATACTAGAAAAATCTACATCATCTATATCTACTTTTTCAAAGATAATCTTCGCTTTATGGGTATTTTTCTGATCCCATCTTCATTGTAAGAAAAAAATGTAATCAAAGTATAATATTAAATTGTCATTTATATGCTCAATTTTAATATTCTTGCGTCATACAATGAGTACTTAAAATATTCTCCAAAAGCCTCTTTCTATTCTCATTATAGTTCTCCTCTATATAGTTATTCAAATACAAATAGTATTATTATTCCAATATGTTGCTTCTTATTTTGATTATATCAAATTCGATTACAGTGTTCAATGATAACTAAGATACTGTATTTTTGCATTAATATTATGTAAATATAAAATTCATAACAAATATAAAAATAAAGGAACTTTGTTACAAGCTCCCTTTTTATAAAAATATAACAATATAGATAATTCTATTTTTCCCCATCAATTGAATTTAACAAAGAGTATATTTTTGTTGATAATTTCATAATTCAAAAATTTATTATTCTCAAGGTATTTGATATATATTTGACATGGATTCCATTCATCCCATAGAGTAGGAAAACATTCCAATTCTTTATAGCCCATCGCTATATAAAACTTATTGGTAATATCATACTCTTTTATAGCAACCTGTCTTAACTGTTTTTCACCTGTGAGTATGTATATCCTAATTTTTTTAGCCAAGATTTCAAATGCATTGTTCAATTTTTAATCCAATACCCATTCTATGAAATTTCTTCTTAACACCCATAACAAAAATATCTGCACAATCCTTACTCGTTGCATTTAAAACAATATAACCTGCAACTTCGTCATTCGCATAACAAGCCAATAATGGTTTATCTTGCGAATCTATAATATAATTTTCTGTACTTTCAGGAAGTCCAAACCATTCTGGTAAATCATAAAGTACTTCCTTGGATACCTTTTTCTTTTTCTCTTTTATCTATAACTTCTTTAATTTCTATTTTCATCTTTTTCCTCAATAAATTCTAATTTATTTATCCATTCTTATTGTATCATAAAAATCAAAAAATACGAGACACGAAAAAAACGTGTCTCGTATTTTCTAAATTAACTTTCTATTAATTTAGTTAGCTTTATTTTTCTTCTAATTAACACATATCCTGCTAGTAACCCCAATACTCCTAAGCCTCCTACTTCTCTTGGCGCGCTTCCTGTATTAGGTAATTTTTGGTTTTGGTGGAATGTATTTGTTTGTGAGGTCATATCCTTTTATAGATTTTTATATCCTGGTACATCTACTTCATCTATGCTATATTTGATTAATTTTTCCATTTTCATATTTTTGGTAAATCTGTAAATGCATAGTTCCAGTTATTTTTCTGCCGTTACTTCTTTCTCTGCTACTTTTTGTTGTTTTTCCATCAACTGTTTTGTTTAAGATTACTTTTATTGTTCCTGGACGTTTTCCTGCCTGATCATTATTGTCAAGCCATGTTTTTGTCCCTGTTACTAATACTTTCTCTGGTTCATGTTTGTTTGTTATGTTGAATTTGAATGTTTCATCATTTGTTTCAACTTTACTTATTTCTACTGTGTAATCTTTTAACTGGTTCTTCTGTAACAAAGTATTCTATTTTTGTCCTTTTTTTCATACTTGTCAAGATCTTTCAAATTTCCACTTCCAACCATCTGCTTGGGTTACTTCTTTTTCTGCTACTTTACTTGGCTGTCCATCCCCAACCTTTTTCTTCAGAATTACTTTAATCTTAGTTGGTCGTTTACCATCTTGATGGTTCGCATCATCCCATGTTTTTGTTCCTTCTACTGCTGTTTTTCTGGTGTATGTTTGTTTGTTACATTGAATCCATCTATGTTAGTTTCATATTCTGCCTTCACTTCTTCTTTTTATAGTATATTCAATTTCTTGTCCTTTTTTTCATACTTATCAAGATTTTCAAATTTCACTTCCAACCATCTGCTTCTGTTACTGTCTTCGTTTCGATTTCAGTTCCATTCTTAAACAACTAATTTTTGATTTCTTTTTGGTCTCTTTTCCGTCTTGGTTGTTTTGAGTCATCCCATGTTTTTGTTCCTTGAACATTTACTTTTTCTGGTGTATGACTATTTTTAAGATTGTAGCCTGTAACTTCTTTTCATATCCTAGTACTGCTTCTTCATCTATACTGTATGTGATTTCTTTTCCATTTTCATATTTTGGTAGATCGTTAAACTCGTAGTTCCAGTTGTCTTTTTGTTACTTCTTTTTCTGTTACTTTTTGTTGTTTGTCCGTCTACTGTTTTATTTTAGGGATTACTTTAATCTTGTCTGGACGTTTTCCGTCTTGGTTGTTTGCGTCATCCCATGTTTTTGTTCCTTGAACATTTACTTTTTCTGGTGTATGACTATTTTTAAGATTGTAGCCTGTAACTTCTTTTTCATATCCTGGTACAGCTTCTTCATCTATACTGTATGTGATTTCTTTTCCATTTTCATATTTTTGGTGAATCGTTAAACTCGTAGTTCCAGTTGTCTTTTGTTACTTCTTTTTCTGTTACTTTTGTTGTTTGTCCGTCTACTGTTTTTATTTAGGATTACTTTAATCTTGTCTGGACGTTTTTCCGTCTTGGTTGTTTGCGTCATCCCATGTTTTTGTTCCTTGAACATTTTACTTTTTCTGGTGTATGACTATTTTTAAGATTGTAGCCTGTAACTTCTTTTTCATATCCTGGTACGGCTTCTTCATCTATACTGTATGTGATTTCTTTTCCATTTTCATATTTTGGTAGTCGTTAAACTCGTAGTTCCAGTTGTCTTTTTGTTACTTCTTTTTCTGTTACTTTTGTTGTTACGCCATCTACTGTTTTTGTTTTAGGATTACTTTGATTTTATCTGGGCGTTTTTCCATCTTGGTTATTTTGCGTCATCCCATATTTTTGTTCCTGCTACACTTACTTTTTCTGGTGTATGACTATTTTTTAAGATTGTAGCCTGTAACTTCTTTTTCGTATCCTGGTACGGCTTCTTCATCTATACTGTATGTGATTTCTTTTCCGTTTTCATATTTTGGTAGATCGTTAAACTCGTAGTTCCAGTTGTCTTTTGTTACTTCTTTTTCTGTTACTTTTGTTGTTTGTCCGTCTACTGTTTTGTTTAGGATTACTTTAATCTTGTCTGGGCGTTTCCCGTCTTGGTTGTTTGAGTCATCCCATGTTTTTGTTCCTTGAACATTTACTTTTTCTGGTGTATGACTATTTTTAAGATTGTAGCCTGTAACTTCTTTTTCGTATCCTGGTACGGCTTCTTCATCTATACTGTATGTGATTTCTTTTCCGTTTTCATATTTTGGTAGATCGTTAAACTCGTAGTTCCAGTTGTCTTTTTGTTACTTCTTTTCTGTTACTTTTTGTTGTTTGTCCGTCTACTGTTTTTGTTTAGGATTACTTTAATCTTGTCTGGGCGTTTCCCGTCTTGGTTGTTTGAGTCATCCCATGTTTTTGTTCCTTGAACATTTACTTTTTCTGGTGTATGACTATTTTTAAGATTGTAGCCTGTAACTTCTTTTTCATATCCTGGTACGGCTTCTTCATCTACACTATATGTAATTAGTTTACCATTTTCGTATTTTTTTGAAGATCATTAAATTCATACTTCCATTCTCCAGAAGCATTCGCTCTAACTTCTTTTTTTCTGTTACTTTTTGTTGTTTGTCCGTCTACTGTTTTTGTTTAGGATTACTTTGATTTTATCTGGGCGTTTCCCATCTTGGTTGTTTGAGTCATCCCATGTTTTTGTTCCTGAAATATTTATATTTGTTACTTTGGTGTTTTTCACAGTCCAAAACAGTGGTTCACCTTGAACAACAGTTGCTTCTTTTTCTGTAGGGATCAAGCTCATATCCTTCAGGTGCTTTTTGTTTCTTTAATTTTATATTTCCCTGGCTCTAATTTCCCAGAAACTGCTTCTCCTTTTTGCATCTGTTTTTAATGTAAAAGTAGATCCATCTTTCACTTTGTAATTAAAAAAATTCAGCATTAGGTAGTTTCGTTTGTATGTCATTTTCGTCAACTTTGAAAAATTTTGATTTTTTTGGGTTAAGTCACCTTGACCTCCCCCACCAACTTCTGCACTTCTAAATGCAGCTTGATACGCTACATTTTTGCTATCACTATGAAAGACACCTTCATTTCGTAACTTAAGTTGTGGAATGTAAGTAGATGTATATTGGATAAGATATTGTCTACCATTCATATCACCAAATTTTTACTATAATCGAATGTAAACTTGGTATCATTATCAGAGAAATGTAAAAATCTTTTATTTCATCATATCTATATGATTTAACAACACTTTGTGTACTTCCGTGTGAATTGAATATAACTTCATGTACTACAAAAGTATCTTTTAATATAATGAATTCCAGGAGGTAAAGTCCCTTCTTGAACATAAAGTTTATCTGAGATACTTACATTTTTATAATTACCTTTTGTATGATTGACACGTAAAACCCATCTAACTTGGTCATCTTTCCCAGAAACTGTTTCTCCCCATTTTAGCAAATGTTTCGTTTGTTACAGTCCCTTTTGTTCCTATTTTAATGTTAACAGATTTCTTAACTCCGCCAATTTCAACAGAAATTAAGTTATTTTGACCTTCTTTTTATTTTTGTGATCAAATCCCGCCTGTAAAAACAGATTACCTTTTTACATTTTCTTTTATTTTCTACATAATTTGTAAATGTAACTTTTACTGTTCCTCCACCTGTCTCTTCCCCATTAGAATAAATATGGGCGTTAGCGATAACAGTACGTCCATCTGGAGCATAAAGTGGAAAAATCTACTGCTGCCCCACTTGTTGGATATTTAAATTGATCAGGTAATTTAACAATAAAGTAATCACCTTGCTCAACTGGTTCCCATATGAACTAGCATCCCAGTCCATATCTAGTCGAAACTGACTCCAATAATTATATTCCCCTCCACTTGGGATAGGTCTACCATCACTCGTTTTAATTTCAAATCTAGTTATCTTTGTATTAACACGGTTAACTTCTGCCGCTTTTACTAATGATAAGTTACTATTTTGTAGCAGAATCCTAAAAGCATTGAAAAGGCTAGAAATAATTTAAATGCCTTTTTAATAATTTTATTCTTTATCACTATAAATCTACCTCCTAATATTTTTATTATGTCCATATTTATTTCCTTAAATACTTCCTTTTATTGTTTTACTTTTGTAAATACCTAAACCTATTCTTAATTTATATTGTTTGGTTGGTATTTAAAAAGCTTTATTACCTTTTACTAGGAAGCGCAGTTTAAGGCAATTCCCTTAGACAAAAATCGCATGATTAGCACAAATTCACTGAATTTTATTAACTCTAAATTTTATTAAAATTATGCTTATTAAATTTTTTTCAGCTAATATACTTAGTTCCTTTTTTTATTCAAAAACTATAGTTATTAGCTTTATAAATTATACTATTTTTACTCTTATAGCATCCATATACCACAAGGACACGCACTTGTCTCAAGTGAATTATATCACAATTAACACTTAATGTCCACTTATACGAATTGGCTATTTAAATTGAAATTATAATTTTCTTAGCACCATTAACTTGCTTAATATAGTTTCTACCTATATTTTCAATAACGTTTATTCTTACTTTTTATCTATCTAATCTTTTTATATACCCTATACCTAACCTATTTTTCACAAAAACAATACGAGACATATATATAATATGTCTCGTATCTTTTCTATAAACTATCATCAATTAGTTAGTTTTATTTTTTTCTTCTATTTAGCACCAATCCTGTTAGCAATCCTAAGATTCCTAAACCTCCAAGAGTGTTTGTTGTACTTCCTGTATTAGGCAGTTTAGGTTTTTGGTGGAATGTATTTGTTTGTAAGGTCATATCCTTTTTATAGATTTTTATATCCTGGTACATCTACTTCATCTATTCTATATTTGATTAATTTTTCCATTTTCATATTTTGGTAAATCTGTAAATGCATAGTTCCAGTTATTTTCTGCCGTTACTTCTTTCTCTGCTACTTTTGTTGTTTTTCCATTCACAGTTTTGTTTAGGATTACTTTAATCTTATCTGGACGTTTCCCATGTTCATTATGATTATCATCCCATATTTTTTTACCTGAAATAGCAACTTTTTCTGGCACATATTTATTATTTAAGTTGTACCCATCTACTATTTTTCATATCCTGGTACTGCTTCTTCATCTATACTGTATGTGATTAGTTTCCCATTTTCATATTTTGGTAAATCGTTAAACTCATAACTCCAGTTATTTTCTTTTGTTACTTCTTTTTCTTCTACTTTTTGTTGTTTTTCCATCTACTGTTTTATTTAGAATTACTTTAATCTTATCTGGACGTTTTCCATCTTGATTATTTTTATCATCCCATATTTTTTACCAGCTATACTTACTTTTTCTGGTGTATATTTTATTTTTCAAATTATAACCATCTGTTGATTTTTCATATCCTGGTACAGCCTCTTCATCTATACTATATGTGATTTCTTTTCCATTTTTCGTATTTTGGTAAATCGTTAAATTCATAACTCCAGTTGTTTTCTTTTTGTTACTTCTTTTCTGTTACTTTTGTTGTTTGTCCGTCTACTGTTTTTGTTTAGGATTACTTTGATTTTATCTGGACGTTTACCATCTTGGTTATTTCCATCATCCCATGATTTTACACCTGCTATACTTACTTTTTCTGGTGTACGTGTATTTTTCAGGTTGTATCCATCTTTTGATTTTTATATCCTGGTACGTCCTCTTCATCTATACTGTATGTGATTAGTTTCCCATTTTCATATTTTGGTAGATTATTAAACTCATACTTCCAATTTCCATCAGTATCTGCTTTAACTTCTTTTTCAGCTACTGTTGTTGTTGTTCCATCTACTGTCTTTTTAGGATTACTTTAATCTTATCTGGACGTTTGCCATCTTGATTGTTTGCATCATCCCATGTTTTTGCCAGCAATATCTATATTTGTTATTTTTAGCGTTTGTTGCTGTCCAAAATAACACTTCACCTTCAACTACATTTACTTCTTTTCTGTAGGATCAGTATATAGCCATCAGGTGCTTTCGTTTCTTTTAATTTTTATATTTCCCAGGTTCTAATTTCTCAGAAACAGCTTCTCCTTGGGCATCTGTTTTTCAATGTAAAAAGTAGATCCATCTTTCACTTTTGTAATTAAAAATTCTGCGTTAGGAAGTTTAATTTGCCTATCATTTTCATCAACTTTAAAAATTTTTAATTTTTGGATTAAATCCTTGTCCAGTACCACCAGCTTCTGCATTTTTAAACCACGATCTGTATACTACATTTTTCAGTACTCTTGAAAGTACCTTCATTTTTAATTTAAGTTGTGGAATATATGTTGTATTATATGTTGAGACGATATTGTCTACCATTTATATCTCCAAATTTTTACTATACTCAAAGGTAAACTGTGTATCATTTTCAGAAAAATTTTTTATAAAGTCTTTAAGATCGTTATATTTATAAATATTAATAACTCTTGATGTATTCCCATATTGATCGTATTCAAGTTCGTATAACACAAAAGAATCTCTAATATAATGAATTGTAGGTGGCAAGTTACCTTCATCTACGTAAAAGTCTATCTGAGATAGTTAAATTTGAATAATTACCTTTTTATATGATTAATACGTAAAAACCCATTTGGCTTGATTATCATTTCCAGGAACTGTCGCTCCCCATTTAGCAAATGTTTCATTTTTATAGTAGGTTTTGGTCCTATTTTTGATATTTGTAGATTTTTTACACTTCCTATTTGTATATCAATTATATTGTCTCCACCTACATTTATTTTACTGCTAGAGCAAATCCTGCTTGTAAGTATAAGTTACCTTTCACGTTTTTCTCTATTTTCTACGTATTTTTGTAAATGTAACTTTTACTGTTCCCCCACCTTGTTCTCCATTAGAATTAACATGTGCATTAGCAACAACTGTTTTACCATCTGGTGCGTAAAAGCTTAAAAATCTACTGTCGGTCCGTCTGTTGGAAATTTAAACTGTTCTGGTAACTTAACAATAAAAATAGTCCCCTTGTTTTAACTGATTTCCATACGAACTAGCATCCCAATCCATATCTAGTCTATATTGATTCCAATAATGATATCCTAGTGCGGGAGTTCCATCATGATTCTTAATTTCAAATCTAGTTATTTTTGTATTAACGCGATCACTTCTGTTCCTTGCGCAGATGTTAAACTACTATTTTGAAAAAGAACCCTAAGAACATGACAAAGGCTAAAAAAGTTTAACCGTTTTTTTGAATAATCTTACTTTTCTTCATTTAAATCCTACCCCCTAGTATTTTTATTATTCATTGTATATTTCTTAGCTGCTTCCTTTACTTTATAAAATTTTTGAATTAATCATCACACTAAGGTGGGATGCCTATGATAATTTCAAATTCAAATTTTTTTATTAGGTACTATTACTCCTTAATTTTAGGAGCTCCATATTTAAAAGTAATTTCCCTTATGCAAAATCGCATAACTATCACTTACTTTCCAATCTACACGTACGATTAAAATAAATCATACTTTTTAATTTCTTTAGTCAGCGCCTCATGGACTTTCCGGTTCAAAAGCTTAGCTTTATTATATCTACAACTTTTTACTCCTTCAGAAACAATTGTTTTAATTATTAATCCTAGGCCTGTCTCCAAATATTATATCATAACTAATTTTTTTATGTCCAATTATTTCTTAAATAAGGTTTTTAACCCCATAGCAGATAAAAACATTATTAAACTGCATTAAATCGTCCTAAAATAAAAATATTAACTTCTTACAAAAAAACAATTATATTATAAAAAAATAGCGATATCTATTTCTCGCTAAAAAAATACTACAGAGGCTAGACCATAAACAACCTAGCCGCTGTAGTGAACTTTAAAAATTTATATTTTTAAGTTTATCTGTTTTTCATTATTTTAATAACTTGTACCACAATAGTCGGCGCAAGAGCTAAGCCTACTATAGTTAAAATTTGCATCCCATTTAGTGACATTACTTTGAAAATACTACCGATTGCTGGAATAAAGATTATTATACTTACCAAAAGCTATTCCAATTAAAAATGCTATAATCGTGTTTTTGTTGGTAAATAGTCCTATTTTTGTCAGCGGCAAATCACTTCTGCAGCTAAAACCATTGAATAATCTCGCTAAACATAGTACCAAGAAAGCAAATGTTGTTGCATAACCTTCTCCTGTATTTATACCAATATAATATCCGATAAATACCGCAATAGCTATTAATCCACTTCTATTAATATCGCTGTAACTGTTGAACGCGTTAAAAATCGGCTCTTTTTGGATCGCGAGGCGCTTGTTTTAACACTTCATCGGTTCCTGGCTCTGTTCCTATCGAAATAGCTGGCAATGAGTCTGTTACTAAATTAATAAATAACAATTGAATCGCTGCAAATGGTACAACATACTTCGTATCAAAGAATGCTAATAATGTTGTCGCTATTACTACAAAGATTGCTCCGGTATTCCCTGTTAAAAAGATACTTAATTGCATTTTTAATATTTGTAAAAATATTGCGTCCAACAGTTACCGCTTTTACAATAGTTGCAAAATTGTCATCTGTCAATATCATATCAGCAGCATCTTTTTGAAACTTCTGATCACTATTATTCCCATCGCAATACCAATATCTGCTTGTTTTTAATGCTGGTGCGTCATTAACTCCATCTCCGCTCATACCAACGATTTTCCCTTTTTGCTTGCCATGCATTTACAATACGAATTTTATGTTCAGGTGCAACACGTGCATAAACCGAAATTTTTTTCTAAATCACGAGCAAGCTCTTCGTCGGTCATCATTTTTCTAATGTTATACCATCAATAACCATATCTCCTTCTTGGAAAATTCCTATTTTACGAGCAATAGAACAGGCTGTTATAGCGTGATCTCCAGTTATCATAATAGGTTTAATTCCTGCTTTTATCGCTTTTTCTACTGCATCTTTTGATTCTACACGTGGTGGGTCTATCATTGAAGTTAGACCGACGAATGTTAAATTATTTTCATCATCAAAGTTAATTGCTCTTTATCTGTTACTTTAAAAAGCATAACCAAGGACACGCAATCCTTCTTCTGCAAAGTTGTAGTTTTTGAACTAATATTTGATCGATATCCTCTTTTTGTTATATCGCGAACTTCTCCATCTAATAATATATGGCTACACTTTTTAGAAGTTCATCCGTCGCACCTTTGGTTAACATTACTTTTTCGTTATTAACAATTTGTAATGTCGACATAAATTTACGAACTGAGTCAAATGGTAGTTCTGAAATACGAGGATAGTTTTCTCGATAATCTTGTTCAATAATATTATATTTTCTACCTAATTCTACTAGAGCAAGCTCCGTTGGATCTCCTACTTTTTGGTCACCATTAATAAATGAATCATTAGTAAGAACCATCGTATCCATTAACATTTTTACTCGCTTTATCTTCCAAACTAAGTTCATCTGGTTTTAAAAAGTTTACCATTTACATAAACGTCTTCAACCGTCATTTTATTTTGTGTCAATGTCCCCGTTTTATCAGAGGCTATGATAGATACTGAACCCAAAGTTTCTACAGCATTAATATCTTTCATAATCGCATTTTCTTTTGCTAGAGTTTGTGAACCTAATGATTCGACTATTGTTATAATAGATGCCAATGCTTCAGGTACAGCCGCAACTGCAAGCGCAATAGCAAACATCGCCGCTCCACCAAAAATCTTTTGAACTAATATATGTTGGTCCAAAAACTACAATACATAGAGCTATTATACCGATAGATGGGTTTTTAGAAAACTCATCTATTGATTTTTGTAATGGTGATTTGCTCGTTGTCGCCTTGTTAAGTAGTTCTGAGATTTTCCCGATTTCTGTCGCTACTCCTATACTAGTTACAACAGCACGACCTTTACCATAAGTAACTTGTGAGCCTGTAAAGACCATATTTGTTTGGTCCCCAACAACTACTTCATCATCTATTGTCTCGATTGTTTTATCTACAGCATGGCTTTCTCCAGTAAGTGCAGATTCTTGAACTTGTAGTGAGCTTGCTTCAATAATACGCGCATCCGCCACTATCATATCTCCAGCTTCAAACTCTATAATATCTCCAACTGTTAGTTGTTCAGAATTAATCTCTTGTTTAACTCCATTACGAATAACTTTAACTTTTGGAACTGATAGTTGTTTTTAAGCTATCTACTGAACGTTGTGCATTAAGCATCTGTGTTGTTCCAAGTATCGCATTAATAATTAGCACGATAATAATTACTATTGAAGATTCATGATCTCCTGTAAATCCAGAAATAACCGCCGCAACTATTAAAAATTAACACAATCAAGTCTTTAAATTGGTTTAAAAATATTTGAAAAAAGCACTTGGACGAGGCGCTTCAGGAAGTTTGTTTTAAGCCGTATTTTTTTCTAGACGACTTTTTGCCTCATTATCACTTAACCCTGAATTACTAGTTTTCAATTCAGTTAATATTTCTTCGCTATCTTTTTGATAAAAATATTTCATCTCTTTGCCCTCTCTTTATAATTTTTCACAAAGTAACTTGATTGCCTTTCAGCCAATCTTAAAACAAAAAGCGAGACCGATTGCATAGCAACCAAGTCTCGCTTTTTAAAAAGCTAACACTCGGAAAATATTCTTTCGTAATGACGATACTACTACGTTTATTCGTAAGCTAATCCCTTGTGTTTATATAACTATAACATAGTCTTATATATTTTTGCAAGAAAAAAACGAATGTATATCATCTCTTTAATTAATAAAAATATCTCCACTCTTTTTATTTAAGTGAAGATACTCTTACATCAACTTTTTATTTACTTTCTTGTCTTTTTGCAATAACGGACTTAACACCACTCTAAATATTGAGTCAGCGATAATAATTCCTACTGCAAGTCCTACCGCACCATAAAAAAACTATTTAAGAAAATTCTTGCTGAATTTCCATATTCATCTAATAGTAATGTTCTAAATGCATCATAAATAGTTACCCCAGGTACTACGGGAACAAGTCCCCGGTATGAAGTAAACTGTTAGTGGATTTTTAAATTTAATCGCACAAATCTGACTTATATTAGCCAAGAGAAGCGAACACACTAAACTCGACATAAATACACTTTGCCCATGACTCCACATTTCCCAATATCCACACCAGCCTATCGCTCCGATGACACCACCTGTAACTAATGTTTTGCGTGGTACATCACATACTATTGCGAACGATACTGATGAAATAAAACTAAAGACGAAGTGATATAATAATAAAAAGTAAATGGCTAAATACTGCAATCATTATAAAAGCACCTCCTAATAACTTAACTATATAATAGACTGTAACTATTCCTGCACCAAGTGCGAATGCGACACAGAATGTTTCTATAAAACGAATAGTTCCAGAAATGAACTGTTTCGCTATAATATCACGCATAGAGTTGGTAATTGTAATACCAGGCACTAAAGGAACTACTGCGCCTATCATCGCAAGACGAAGTGATTGTCCATTAAGAAGTGCAAAACCAATATAACCCGCTACTCCTCCTGCAAAGGTACTAATATATTCTGATACAAACGGTGCTTTTAAATAACCGATAACTTTTACATAAACATAATATGCTACTGCTCCTGCAATACTCCCTGGAATAACATCCCAGAAACTACCATCAAATATTAACACAATACTCCCACTAAGAATACCTGAACTTAACACTTTAAACCAGACAGGTAGTGGACTCTTTTCATCTTGAACTCTTTTTAATGCTTCATACATATCTGCTAGACTAATCTGTCCCTGATGTGTACGCTCGAGATAAAGTATTTACCGCTGTTGTTTTTAGTTAGATTATACGTTCTATCGCCAACTCTTCTAAAAATCTGTTCCTATTGTTTCTAAGCGAATAAATATACCTGTTATTGTAACATGAGTATAATATTCATCTATTCTTGTTTCTCCAACGCCTTTTCTTATAATTCTCTCCAATGTATCTTCTGTACGGTAAACTTCTGCTCCATTTTCCATAAGAATCTTTCCTGCAAGCAAGGCGGTCTTCATTAATAATTTTTCATCCATTTTTCTCTAAACTAAAGACTAGATTACTCCAAAGAAAATAAAAACTATATACCTATGACACAGTTCTTTTCATTATTATCTTTTTTTATCTTTTTATAAAAAAACTTCTTCTAATCTTGTCACCTTTCTCAAATTCATTTCCAAAGCTATTATAACATAAAAACCCCAAATAAAAAAACACTTTTTTTGTATAATTTCTAAATTATTATTTTTAATTTTTTTAAAGTGAATTTTTATCAGCCTTAATATTTTTATTATATTAGTAACTAGTAATTATAATAATATTAAAAAGCTGTTATCTACTCAAAGTCATTCGCTGTTTCATATTCTTTAAATAATTAAGTTTTTTTATTATCCAACCTCTTATTTCTTGAATAAAAATATTTATTAGTACTACAATAAAAGTAGAAGTATTTAGGTTATAAGGGGAATATCACAAGAATTACATTTAAAAACGTTACATAAATAATATTATCATTAAATAAATATCAATCAACATACAAATAGGAGGAGAAATATTATGGGATGTACAACTATTCTTGTCGGAAAAAATGCTAGTTTTGATGGTTCTACTATGGTTGCTCGTACTGAAGATGCACCATCTGGAGTTTTTAGAGCGAAAAAATTCGTTAATGTAGCGCCTGAAGAACAACCACGTAAATATAAATCAGTTATTTCTAAAGTAGAAATCGACTTACCTAACAATCCAGTTCGCTATACTGCTGTTCCTAATGCTATTTTAGATAATGGGATTTGGGGGCAATGTGGAGCTAATGAATACAACGTTTCTATGAGTGCAACTGAAACTATTACTTCAAATGAACGTGTTTTAGGTGCTGATCCTTTGGTAGACTGTGGAATTGGGGAAGAAGATATCTATACTATAGTAATGCCGTATATCGCAAGCGCTCGTGAGGGAGTTACTTTTTTAGGTAATCTTCTTGAGAAATACGGAACTTATGAGATGAACAGTATTGCCTTCCAAGATGAAAAATGAAATTTGGTGGTTAGAAACTATCGGAGGACATCACTGGATGGCACGTCGTGTTCCAGATGATAGCTATGTTATTATGCCAAATCAACTTGGTATTGATAAGTTTGATTTTGACGATGCTTTTGGAGCTAAAAAAGAATTTATGTGTTCGGCTGATTTACTAGACTTTGTTAAAAAATATCATCTAGATTTATCTATTGATGGTGACTTTAACCCTCGTCATGCATTTGGTAGTCGTAGTGATGCTGACCACACTTACAATACACCGCGTGCTTGGATACTTCAACGTTATTTTAATCCAACATCAAATACATATGATGGAATAAATGCTGATTATCGTCCAGATTCTGATAACCTTCCTTGGGCGCGTATTCCAGAGAAAAAAATAACAGTTGAAGATATTAAATATGCTTTATCTCACCATTATCAAGGAACAGAATATGATTCATATTCAAAAGATATTCATTCAGTGAAAAAAGGAACTCTTCGCCCAATCGGAATTAACCGCACAAACTTTTTGAGGGCTTGTGCAAATTAGACCATATATGCCAGATGAACTTAAATGCCTTCAATGGTTAGCTATTGGTTCTTGTGTTTTCAATGCTATAGTTCCATTTTACACTAATATCAATCGTACACCTGATTATCTAGCTAATACTACAAATCAAGTAACTACAGAAAACTTCTATTGGACTAATCGCCTAATTGCTGCTTTATGCGATGCTCATTTTGCTGATGCTGCTTCACATATCGAGCGTTATCAACTAAAAAGTTCAATCACAATCAACAGCGTTAATAAATAAATATGATGAAAAAAATTTATTGCCGAAAAATTTCTAAAGATAATGCTAAAGATTTCTTAGAAAAAAAGCTAACGATAATATTGCAGATGAACTTAAAGTTCAAACAGATGATTTATTAGATAAAGCACTTTATACTGCAAGTTGCAATATGAAGAACAAATTCTCAAGATCTGATGCATAAATATATCAAAAGAGCCATGTGATAATAAATCATATGGCTCTTAAAGGAGAATGGCTCGCTAATATTAGCAAGCCATCAAATATCATGAAAAATATTATTAACAATTAAGAATTAAAAATTTTCTCATCACTCTTCTTGAAAATTAAATTCTTATTTACATGCTTTTACACTAGGATTACTTTATTCTCAAAGGCTATAATCGTGTATTGCAAGTTTTGTTATACTCTTATTATATCTTCTCTACTTTATATGTAGTTTATACTATACTTAATTTAAAAACTTAAATTTAAAAAAATTATCTAAACCTTAGTATTTCTTTAGAGTTAAGCTCTATTACCTTTGTCGCAACATTTTTTTACAAATTGACTATCATGACTGACCATAATAAGAATCCCAGGATATTTAGAAAGTATTTTTTTCTACAGCCTCTATAGTTACAATATCTAAAAAAATTTTGTAAGTTCATCCAACAACAAAACATCTGTTTCTTGGAAAAGAAGACTTATAAAATATAACTTTACTTTTTCTCCGTTGCTGAGAACACTCACTTTTTGTTAATATCTGTTCCCCTAAAATTAAGTAAAAGCAAGTATATTACGCAACTCTTTTTCTTCTATATCCGTTATGTTTCTTATAAAAGCTTTAATACTGTTTCCTCTTTTTCAAAAATTTCTAAATTATTTTTGTTCAAAGTAAGCTACTTTAAAATTGTTGGGAATCTGCTCTTTTATATAATTAAGAAATGTAGTTTTTCCTGAACCATTTTTTTCCTACTAACATTACTTTATCACCACTACTAAACGAGAGATTGGTAGTCATCCATAAGCATTTTCCATTAATAAAGAACTCTTTTTCTTCTATATAAAAAAACTTCTCTTACTTCTTTTTATTAAATATATTTAAAAAAATGATATATCGTATTCCTCTTCAATCTTTTTAGGTTTAGACAATGAATTTAATTTTTCTTCTTGTTTCAGAATATTTTTCTGCATTTTTCTTCTGATTTTGCGTGATTTTTAGTCTTCGTTCCTATAATACGATAATCCGAGGCCATCATATTTTTTTGGCTTTCCTAAAGTTTTCCCTTGTTGTTCTTCTTTCATATTACGGATAGTATCACGTATTTTACGAGTTTCTTTTTTTGATATTTTTTTAACTCTGAGTTATATTCACTAATCTTTATTTCTTTTTGCTCTTTATACTCCGTGTAATTTCCGTTAAATTCTACTAGTTCTCCTTGCTCTATAATCCACAATTTAGTACAAACTTTTTCTAGGAAACTTCTGTCATGCGTTGCTATACAAAATGTAAAGTTTTTTTATTTATTAAGTTCACTATTTTATTAACATTAGCACTATCTAAATATGTTGTCGGCTCATCTAACAAATATATTCCCCTATCATTTGCAAAAGTGTTCTAATATCTTTTGAACTACCATTTCGCCGCCACTTTTATCTAAATTAAGATTTTCGTTAAATTGAAGAAACTCTACATTTCCTTTATTTCGTTTATCATTTTGAATATCTTCATATATTTCTTTTAATAATGATGTCTTCCCAGAACCATTTTTTTCCCTATTATTCCTACAATATCTCCTTCATTTAGACTTATATTTTTTTATTTTACATAAAAAGTTTTTCCATGACATTCTAATTCTCTGTTTTTAATATGTAATATCACTACTAATCACCCCTTATATAAGAGCTTTTTATAATTATACATTAATTAATTTTTTCATTCAAGATTATTTATAATTTTGAAAATTACCTTTTTCTTTGAAATTTGAGATTTAAAAAAATATAACTTTGCTGTTAAAACTGGTAAGTTTTCTCATCTCTTCATTCCTTAGAAAATTTGGTTCCTTTTGCATATTTTACACGTAATGATTTCTACGAATTGAAGATTCTAGAAATCCCAACGTTATTTCGCAGTCTTGACGTAATGCCATCATCTGCGACTAACGTCTTGCTTCTTGGTACGTCCTTGCGTACTTTGTACCTAACGTATGCTAATTCATAATTTTCAAATTCTACTTTGTCACTTCGCAGTTGGAACTAAAAATTTCTCTCGTCTCTTCGTTCCTTAGAAATTTAGTTCCTCTCATGTATTTTGCACGTAATGATTTTTTTACGAATCGAAGATTCTAAAAATCTCAACGTGCAAAATAAAAAGACTACCTTGCCTGGTAATCTTTTAAAGTATAATTAGATTAATTTTTCAAAGGGACAAAAGGGTATCCCAACCCCGATAAGTTGGGATACATATAGAGCTAGACGACGTAGCCTTTTCCTACGCATTTCAAGCACTCTTTTGCCAAAAAAATTAGTTTAAATATTGTTGTATGTGTTGTTTAGTTGTGTATGTGTATGTAGTATGTTATTGTTGTATGAAAAAAATTTTTTTATTAAACTAATTCTATAATAGCTGTTTCTGCACCATCACCTTTACGTGGTCCAACGCGTAAGATACGAGTGTATCCACCATTACGGTCAGCATATTTAGGTGCTACTTCTTCAAATAATTTTTTAAGAGCTAATTGACTCTTACCTTCTTCAGTTGCTACTGCAACAGGTTGGATGAATTTAGCTGCATTACGTCTTGCTGCTAGATCACCTTTTTTACCTAATGTAATCATTTTTTTCTGCTAATGAACGAACTTCTTTCGCTCTTGTAACAGTTGTTTCAATTCTACCGTGTACTAGTAGAGCAGTTACTAAGTTTCTTAACATCGCTTTACGGTGAGCTGATGTACGTCCTAATTTTCTGTAACCCATTAGTGTGCCTCCTTGTTAGTTTTATTCGTCTTTAAATCCTAGTTCTAATTCTTGAAGTTTTAATTTTTACTTCTTCTAGAGATTTACGACCTAGGTTTCTTACTTTAATCATTTCTTGTTCTGTTTTTGCTAGCTAATTCTTGTACTGTGTTAATTCCTGCACGTTTTTAGACAGTTATAACTACGTACTGATAAGTCAAGTTCTTCTATTGTCATTTCTAACATTTGAACTTTGTTATCTTCTTCTTTAGCTACCAATATATCAGCAGCTTTTGCTTGTTCTGACATTTCCATAAATAACTCTAAATGAGAAATTAAAATTTTTGATGCTAATGCTAGAGCGTCGTTAGCTGAAATTGTACCATTTGTAGTAACATCTAAGATAAGTTTATCAAAATCTGTACTTTGTCCTACCCTAGTTTTTTCTACAGTGTAGTTTACTTTAGAAACCGGTGTGTAAATTGAATCAATTGGAATAACACCGATTGGTAAATCACGGCGTTTGTTTCCATCAGCTGGTACAAATCCTCGTCCAGTACCTACATAAATAAGCATTTCAAAGTGTCCACCTTCTGCTACTGTAGCAATGTGTTGATCAACATTAACTACTTCTACATCAGAATCGATAGCGATATCAGCTGCTGTTACAACTGCTGGACCTTTTACATTAATTGATAATACTTTTTCTTCTTCTGAATGAATAATAAACGCAATGTTTTTAACATTCATAATAATTTCAGTAACATCTTCTACCACACCTTTGATGGCTTGAAATTCATGTTGAACTCCTTCGATATCGATGCTTCTTGCTGCTGCTCCTGGTAATGATGAGATTAACATTCTTCTCAATGAATTACCTAATGTAGTTCCATAACCACGTTCTAATGGTTCTACTACAAAGCGACCAAATCTTTTATCTGATGATTCTTCAATGATTTGAATTTTTGGTTTTTCTATTGCTAACATTATGTTAAACCTCCTAAATTTAGTGTATGCAAATTATTATACACGACGACGTTTAGGTGGGCGACATCCATTGTGAGGAACTGGAGTTACGTCTTTAATTGATGTAACTTCTAGTCCTGCAGATTGTAATGCACGGATAGCTGCTTCACGTCCTGCACCTGGACCTTTTACTGTTACATCTACATATCTCATTCCGTGTTCCATAGCTTGTTTAGCTGCTGCTTCACTTGCCATTTGTGCTGCGAATGGAGTAGATTTTCTAGAACCTTTGAATCCTAGTGCTCCTGCACTTGACCATGATACTGCATTACCATGTTCATCTGTTATTGTTACTATTGAGTTATTGAATGTAGAACGAATGTGAGCTATACCGTTTTGTATATTTTTTTTCACACGACGTTTACGTGATTGTTGTTTACGAGCCATAGTTGTGTTTCTCCTCCTATCCTAATTATTTTTTCTTGTTCGCAACTGTTTTCTTAGGACCTTTACGAGTACGAGAGTTGTTCTTAGTATTTTGCCCTCTTACTGGAAGTCCACGACGGTGACGAATACCTCTGTAACATCCGATTTCCATTAGACGTTTGATGTTTAATGAAACTTCACGACGAAGGTCACCTTCTGTTTTGTAGTTATCTACGATTTCACGAATTTTATCTAGTTGTTCACCTGATAAGTCTTTTACTCTTATATCTTCAGAAACTCCTGCTTCTTTTAAGATTTTTTGAGCAGTTTTTAAACCTATACCATATACATAAGTTAATGATATAACAACTCGTTTTTCACGAGGAATATCAACTCCTGCTATACGTGCCATTAAGTTTGCACCTCTAATTAATTATCCTTGTTTTTTTGTTTATGTTTTGCGTTTTTCGCAAATCACTAATACTTTACCACCACGACGAATTACTTTACATTTGTCACAGATTTTTTTTACTGATGGTCTTACTTTCATCGTTATTTCCTCCTTGAGTTTATAACTTACTTGAATCTATAAGTTATTCTACCTTTTTGTCAGGTCATACGGACTCATTTCTACTGTAACTTTATCACCTGGTAAAAATTCTTATATAATTCATTCTGATTTTTCCAGAAACATGAGCTAAAAATAATATGACCATTTTCTAATTCTACTTTAAACATTGCATTCGGCAAGTTTTCTACTACTAAACCTTCTACTTCAATGACATCTTTTGCCATACTTTTCCTCCCTGATTATTTCAGTTTATCTAATATTTGTTTTACGTCTTGGAAAACTACTTTGATGTCTTGGTCACCGTTAATATTTTCAACTACACCTTCTTTTTGACTGTAAAAGTCTAATAATGGTTTTGTTTGTTTAATATTAACTTCTAAGCGATTAGCAACTGTTTCTTCGTTGTCATCACTTCTTTGGAACAATTCTCCACCATCTTTATCACAAACACCTTCAACTTTTGTTGGGTTGAAAATTAAGTGATATGTAGTTCCACATTGTTTACAGATTCTTCTACCTGTTAAACGAGGTAACAAGATAGATGGATCTACATCGATGTTTAATACTTTATCGATTTTTCTATTAGTTTTCGCTAAAATTTGATCAAGGGCTTCAGCTTGTTCTACTGTTCTTGGAAAACCGTCAAGTAAAAAGCCTTCTTTTGCATCTTCTTGATTCAATCTTTCTTCAACTAATCCTATAGTTACACTGTCAGGAACAAGTTGTCCTTTGTCAATATAACTTTTAGCCTCTTTTTCCAAGCGGTGTCTCGTTTTTAATAGCAGCTCTAAACATATCTCCTGTTGAGATGTGCGGAATTGGATAATTCTCTTTAATTTGCTCTGCTTGAGTACCTTTCCCCGCTCCTGGTAATCCCATTAAAATAATATTCATCATGATTATTTACCACCTTTTTCTGCCAGTAATAAAAACTTCTATAGTTTCTTTCTGTTAACTGTGTATTAAGTTGTTTAACTGTCTCTAGCGCTACACTGACAACAATTATTAAACTTGTACCACCAATGTGAACAGATGCTGGTAATTTAGCTAAATTGGTGAATATTGTTGGAAGAACCGAGAAACAGCTGCTAGGGAATATTGAACCTACAAACGTTAGTCTGTATAAAATACCTGTAATGTATTGTTCAGTTTTTTTACCTGGTCTAACCCCTGGAACAAAACTTCCTTGTTTTCTTAAGTTATCTGCCATTTTTTCAGGATTTACTTGTACCATTACATAGAAATAACAGAATGCTATAATCAATGCTACGTATAAAGTTAACCCAATCCAATGACTGAAATCAAAATACGCTACAATTTTTTGTAGTTTTTCGTTATTTGGCGCGAATATCGCAATTGTTCTTGGTAATTGCAAGAATGCGATAGCGAAGATTACCAGAATTACCCTGCGCTGTTAACTCGCAATGGTAAGAATGTTGAACGAGCTCCTAACATTCTACGTCCAGCTCTTGCTTGTGAGTATTGAATAGGAATTTTACGAATAGCTTCTTGCATATATACAACTGCAGCCACAATACCTATAACAATAATTCCTACTATAACTATTTTTAAAATAGCTAAAGTTAAGTTTTCTGCATCTTTAATTTGTGATTCATAAATTTGGAAGAATTCCGTTGGCATACGAGCGATAATACCCGCTAAGATAATAATTGATACACCATTACCTACACCATACTGTGAAATTTGATCCCCTAACCAAAGTAGTAATGCAGTCCCTGCTGTTAATACGATAGCTACTGTTATAAATCCAAGAACTGAAGTATCTTTAATTAATCCTTTATAAGCATTATTAAATCCATAAGACATAACTAATGATTGAATAAATGCTAATATAATTGCTAATACTCTTGTTAGTTTTTGTGTTTTCTTTTGTCCTACTTCACCTTGTTTTTGACCACTCAGTTAATGTAGGAATAACATCCATTTGCATAAGTTGAATTACGATAGAAGCTGTAATGTATGGCATAATACCCATAGCAAATACAGAAAACTGTTGTAACGCTCCTCCTGCAAATGTATTAAATATTCCGAATAAACCAGCTGAATCTTGTGCTTTAAGCACATCTGCATCTACCCCTGGTATCGGTAAATATGAACCTACACGGAATAAGAATATTCCAAATAAGGTAAATAATATTTTGTTACGAGTTTCTTTTACTCGAAATAGATTAAGCGTTGCACTAAACATTATAGCACCTCGCAAACTCCTCCAGCGGCTTCAATAGCTTCTTTTGCTGAAGATGAGAATTTGTGAGCTTGAACAGTTAATTTTTTTCTCTAATTTACCGTTAGCTAATACTTTAACACCTGAAAGTTCTTTTTTAATAACTTTTGTTTCTACTAATAGAGCAGGTGATACTACTGTACCATCTTCGAATTTGTTTAAATCAGTAAGATTTACAACTGCAAATTCTTTTCTGTTTACGTTGTTAAATCCACGTTTTGGAATACGTCTGAATAATGGGTTTTGTCCACCTTCAAATCCTGGGCGAACTCCACCACCACTACGTGCTTTTTGTCCTTTTTGACCACGTCCTGAAGTTTTACCATTTCCTGATCCAATCCCACGACCTACTCTGTTACGTTCTTTACGAGAACCTTCAACTGGTTGTAATTCATGTAATTTCATTTAGACTAGCACCTCCTTGTATTAATAATTATTTTTCTTCTACTGTTACTAAGTGTGAAACTTTATTAATCATTCCACGAATCGCAGCGTTATCTTTGTGTTCTACTGTTTGGTTCATTTTTTTAAGACCAAGAGCTTCAACAACTTTTCTTTGATTCTTTGGACGACCAATAGTACTACGAGTTAGGGTTACTTTTAATGTCATGTTCTTTTCCCTCCTCTTATCCTAATAATTCTTCTACAGATTTACCACGTAAAGCTGCTACGTGTTCAACTGTTTGTAATCTTGTTAATCCTTCAAGTGTAGCACGAACCATGTTTACTGGTGTGTTTGAACCTAGAGATTTTGATAAGATATTTGAAATACCTGCTAATTCTAATACGGCACGAACTGGTCCACCGGCGATAACCCCTGTACCAGGTGCAGCTGGCTTTAATTAATACTGAACCTGCTCCGAATTGTCCGATGATTTCGTGAGGTATTGTTCCGTTAACTACTGGTACAGTAATTAAGTTGTGTTTTGCAGCTTCTACTGCTTTTTTGATTGCATCTGGTACCTCTTGAGCTTTACCAGTACCAACTCCTACGCGACCATTTTTGTCACCTACTACTACTAAAGCAGAGAAACGGAAACGACGTCCACCTTTAACAACTTTAGCTACACGACGAATGGCAACTACGCGTTCTTCAAATTCTTTTTTGATTTCTTCTTGACGCATCTACTTATTTCCCTCCTTATTAGAATACAAGTCCGTTTTCACGTGCTGCTTCAGCTAATGCTTTAACACGTCCGTGATATAAGTATCCTCCACGGTCGAAAACAACTTTTTCAATTCCTTTTTCTTTAGCTACTTCTGCGATTAATTTACCAACTTCTTTAGCTGCTTCCACACTTGATTTAGAAACATTTTCAAGTTTTAATGAAGAAGCTTGTGCTAATGTAACACCTTTAGTGTCATCAATAATTTGTGCGTAAATGTTTGTGTTTGAACGGTATACGTTTAAACGTGGAACTTCTGTAGTCCCTTGAACTTTAACACGTACTCTTGCGTGTCTTTTTTTACGAACTTTATTTTTATCAAGTTTCGTAATCATATTTGAAACACTCCTTTCTGTTATCTATTATTTACCAGTTTTTTTCCTTCTTTACGGCGTACATATTCACCAACGTAGCGAATACCTTTTACTTTTTATAAGGTTCTGGAGGACGTACTGCACGAACTTTCGCTGCGTATTGTCCTACTACTTCTTTGTTAATACCTTCGATACTAACTTTAGTGTTTCCTTCAACACCTAATTTAATTCCTTCGATTTCTTCAAATTCAACTGGGTGAGAATATCCAACACTTAGTACTAATACCTTGCATTTTGAGCACGGTATCCAACTCGATTAATTCAAGTTCTTTTTGAATCCAGATGAAACACCTTCAGATCATGTTTGCTGAGATAACTGAGTTGTTCCATGTACTGTACGGTGACGTTTAGGGGTCTGATGGACGTACTACTGTGATTTCGTTACCTTCAACGTTGAAAGTCATGTCTTTATCAAATTGTTGTTTTAATTCACCTTTAGGTCCTTTTACTGTTGCGAAGTTATCATCTATGTTAACTTCAACACCTGCAGGTATTGTAATAACTTTATTACCTATACGTGACATTTAATTGGCACCTCCTTATAATATTACCAGATGTAAGCTAATACTTCTCCACCTGTATTGTTTTTACGAGCAACTTTATCTGTTACAACTCCGTTTGAAGTTGACACGATTGCTATTCCTAGACCGTTTAATACTCTTGGCAGTTCGTCTGCTTTAGCGTAAACACGTAATCCAGGTTTTGAAATTCTTTTAATTCCTTTAATAACTCTTTCACCTTTTGAGTATTTAAGAGTAAGTTTTAATTTTCCTTGTTTGTTATCTTCAATGTATTCTACATCGCTGATAAAAACCTTCTTGTTTTAATATTTCTGCAATTTGCTTTTTAATATTTGACGCGGTAGTTCTAATGATTCGTGCTTAACCGTGTTAGCATTACGAATACGTGTTAGCATATCTGCGATAGGATCTGTCATTGTCATTAGGATAAATCCTCCTTTCTTCTACTAATATATTACCAACTTGCTTTTTTAACTCCAGGAATTTGTCCTTTATAAGCTAATTCACGGAATTTAATACGGCTGATACCAAATTTCCCAATGTATCCGTGAGGACGTCCAGTTATGCTACAACGATTGTGTAAACGAGCTGGAGCTGAGTTTTTAGGAAGTTTGCTAAAGTCCGATGTAATCACCTTTTTAGCTTTTTAATTCCGCTCTTTAGCTGCATATTTATCAACTAATTTTTGGCGTTTTAATTCACGCTCTACCATTGCTTTTTTAGCCATGTGTTAGTTACCTCACCTTTCTTATTTTGCGAATGGCATTCCACATTGTGCTAATAACTCACGAGCTTCCTCATCTGTGTTAGCTGTAGTTACTATTACGATGTCCATGCCACGTACTTTACTTACTTTATCATAATCAATTTCAGGGAAAATTAATTGTTCTTTAACACCCTAATGTGTAGTTACCACGACCATCGAATGCTTTTTTAGAAACACCGTGGAAGTCACGTACACGTGGAAGTGCTACTGTTACTAATTTGTCGAAGAATTCATACATTCTTTCTCCACGTAAAGTAACTTTTGCACCGATAGGCATACCTTCACGAAGTCTGTAAGTAGCGATTGATTTTTTAGCTCTTGTTACTAATGGTTTTTGACCAGAAATTAAAGCTAATTCAGCTACTGCGTTGTCTAGGGCTTTAGAGTTTTGAACTGCGTCACCTACACCCATGTTAATTACGATTTTTTCAATTTTTGGTACTTGCATTACACTGCTGTACTCAAATTTTTGTCATTAATTCTTTTTGTTATCTCAGATTTAAATTTATCTTCTAAACGAGCCATCTAAAATAGTGCCTCCTTTCTTCAACTATTATTATATTTCTTTTTCCTGATTTTTACAGCGATACGTACTTTCTTACCATCTTTTTCTTCGAAACGTACTCTTGTTGCTTTTTCCAGTTTCAGGATCTTGTAACATTACGTTTGATACGTGATTGCTGCTTCTTTCTCAACGATTCCACCTTGAGGGTGCATCTTGTGAATTTTTAACGTGTTTTTAATGATGTTAACACCTTCTACAACAACGCGATCTTTTTGGGTTGTGCTTCAATTACTGTTCCAACTTTTACCTTTGTCTGCAGTATTACTACAACTTTTATCACCTTTTTTAATGAACATTTCTTGTTAACCTCCTTCTTTACTGTACTTTTTTTATTATAATACTTCTGGAGCTAGTGATACGATTTTTCATGTAGTTACCGTCTCTTAATTCACGAGCAACTGGTCCGAAAAATACGTGTACCACGTGGGCTCTTATCATCACGGATAATTACACAAGCATTTTCATCAAATTTAATATATGAACCGTCGTTACGACGAGCTCCTGTTTTTATGACGAACGATTGCGGCTTTAACTACTTCACCTTTTTAACAACTCCACCTGGTGTTGCTTTCTTAACAGAACATACAATTACGTCACCAATGTTAGCAACTTTCACGTCCTGAACCACCTAGAACTTTAATTGTTAAAACTTCTTTTTGCTCCTGAGTTATCAGCCACTTTTAAGCGTGTTTCTTGTTGAATCATGCGCTTTTTGCCTCCTTCTTAGGGGTTTATCCTAGTTTTTCTTAGATTATAACTGCTTCTTCTACTACTTCTACTAAACGGAAGTTTTTAGTTGCAGATAATGGACGAGTTTTCCATTATTTTAACGATATCATTTAATTTAGCAACATTGTTTTCATCATGTGCTTTTGAATTTTTAGAATATTTTACACGTTTACCGTATAGAGGGTGTTTTTGTAAGTTTTCAACTAAAACTGTGATAGTTTTATCCATTTTATCTGAAACTACTTTTCCAACGTAAACTTTTCTATCATTTCTCTCAGTCATGTTTGCCTCCTATATTATTTATTCGCTAATTCTCTTTTTCGCGAATAACGGTTTTTCATACGAGCGATTGATTTTTCTAACCCGGCTAATACAGGCTGTATTTTCTAATTGACCAGTTGCCAATTGGAAGCGTAAGTTGAAAAGCTCTTCTTTTAATTCTTTGATTTTTGTTTCTAACTCTTGTGAAGTTAATTCTCTAATCATTGATTTGAATTCATTTGTTTTCAGTATGCTTCCACCACCTGTTTCTTCACGTTTTACAAATTTACATTTAACGAGGTAACTTGTGAGATACAAGTCTTAGAGCTTCACGTGCAACTTCTTCACTTACTCCAGCAACTTCGAACATCACTCTACCTGGTTTTACTATTGCAACCCATCCTTCAACTGCACCTTTACCAGATCCCATACGAACTTCTAATGGTTTTTTAGTGTAAGGCATGTGAGGGAAGATCTTGATCCAAACTTTACCACCACGTTTCATATAACGAGTCATCGCTATACGCGCAGCTTCGATTTGGCGAGAAGTAACTCTTGCTGCAGTAGTAACTTGTAAACCATATTCACCGAAAATCTACCATTTCCGCCTTTAGATTTACCTTTTGTTGATTGTCTGTGTTGACGACGATATTTAACACGTTTAGGCATTAACATAAATTAGTTACCTCCTTTTTCAGATTTCTTAGTTGGTAATACTTCACCACGGTTAATCCAAACTTTAACTCCAAGTTTACCATAAGTTGTATCTGCTTCTTCGTGAGCGTAGTCGATGTCTGCTCTTAATGTGTGTAGAGGCACTGAACCTTCTGAGTAGTGTTCTGCACGAGCGATATCTGCTCCACCTAGACGACCTGATACTTGAGTTTTGATTCCTTTAGCTCCTGCTCTCATAGCTCTTTGGATAGCTTGTTTTTGAGCACGACGGAATGATACACGAGCTTCTAATTGACGAGCAATGTTTTCAGCTACTAATTTAGCGTCGATATCAACTTTTTTGATTTCAACTACATTAATGTGTACTCTTTTTCCAGTTAATTTGTTTAATTCTAATCTTAATTTATCGATTTCAGATCCACCTTTACCGATTACCATACCTGGTTTACCAGTGTGTACTGAAATATTTACTTTCTTATCAAATCTTTCAATTTCAACTTTAGAAACTGAAGCATCTTTTAATTGTTTACTGATGAACTCACGGATTTTGAAATCTTCGTGTAGGTTAGTTGCGAAATCTTTTTCAGCATACCATTTTGAATCCCAATCACGAATAACTCCAACACGTAAGCCTATTGGATGTACTTTTTGACCCACAGTTTGTAGCCTCCTTTTAATTAGTTTAGCTTATAATTCTTAATTTTTATTATTTGTTGTCACTTAAAAACGATAGTGATGTGACTTGTTCTTTTGTTAATTGAACTTGCAGCACCTTTTGCTCTTGGACGGAATCTTTTAAGAGTTGGTCCTTCATTTGCAAATGCTTGTGATACTACTAAGTCTTCTACATTCATTCCATAGTTATGTTCAGCGTTAGCAGCAGCTGATTTAATTACTTTAGCTACTGGTAAAGAAGCTGATTTAGTTGTAATTCTAAAATTCCTAATGCTTCGCCCACTTTTTTCCACGTACTAAGTCTAATACTAGTCTTACTTTACGAGGAGCAATGCGGACTGTCTTAGCGATTGCTTTTGACTCCATGAATGTGCCTCCTTGATTTTTATTTCTAAATTATTATCTTCTTGTTTTTCTGTCGTCTGCTGCGTGACCTTTGTAAGTTCTTGTTGGTGCGAATTCACCTAATTTGTGTCCTACCATATCTTCAGTCACATATACAGGTACATGTTTTCTTCCGTCATATACTGCAAAAGTAAGTCCTATGAATGTTGGGAAGATTGTTGAACGACGAGACCAAGTTTTGATTACTTGTTTTTCTCTTGTTCGTTCATTTTTTCAACTTTTGCTAATAAGTGGTGATCAGCGAATGGTCCTTTTTTTAAACTACGAGCCATTGTGTTATCTCCTTTCCGATACTTTGCATACTTAAGGTTGTGGTAAAGAGCACTTGCTCCTCACCAGCCGACCTTTGTTTCGTTTTATTATTTGTTTCTAGCACGTACGATGAATTTGTTTGAACGAGCTTTTTTAGAACGAGTTTTCTTACCAAGTGTAGGTTTACCCCATGGTGACATTGGTGATTTACGTCCGATTGAAGTACGTCCTTCACCACCACCGTGTGGGTGATCGTTCGGGTTCATTACAGATCCACGTACAGTAGGTCTTTTACCTAACCAACGAGTTCTACCGGCTTTACCGATATTAACTAATCCGTGTTGTTCGTTACCAACTTCTCCGATTGTTGCACGGCAAGTTGCTAAGATCATTCTTACTTCTCCTGATTTAAGACGTACAAGTACGTATTTACCTTCTTTACCAAGTACTTGAGCACTTGCTCCAGCTGAACGTACTAATTGTCCACCTTTCCCAGGTTTAAGTTCGATGTTGTGGATTAATGTCCCTACAGGGATATTTGCTAATGGTAATGCATTACCAACTTTGATATCAGCACCTTCACCTGATACTAAGATTTGTCCTACTTGTAATTCTTTAGGAGCAATGATGTATCTTTTTTCTCCATCTACATAGTGTAATAGAGCGATGTTTGCTGAACGGTTTGGATCATACTCGATTGTAGCAACTTTCGCTGGTACATTGTCTTTATTTCTCTTGAAGTCAATAATACGGTATTGTTTTTTATGTCCTCCACCGTGGTGACGAACAGTAATTTTACCTTGGTTATTTCTTCCCGCTTTTTTCGGTAGCGGCGCTAATAATGACTTTTCTGGTTTGTTAGTTGTAATTTCTGCAAAGTCTAATGAAGTCATGTTACGACGACCATTAGTAATAGCTTTGTATACTTTAATTGCCATTTGTCATTTTTCCTCCTTAGTGGTTTTAACGATTATTCTATGCGAATAATCCTTCGATTGTTTGTCCTGCTGCTAACTCAACGATAGCTTTTCTACGTTTGTTAGTGTATCCACCGTATCTTCCAACACGACGGAATTTTTGGTTTGTAGTTCATTACGTTTACTTTCTCAACTTTAACTCCGAAGATTTCTTCGATAGCTTGTTTAATTTGAGTTTTGTGAGCGCGTGTGTCTACTAGGAAAGTGTATTTATTTTCTTGCATTAATAAATAACTTTTTCAGTTAATACTGGGCGTTTGATAATATCGCGTGCTTCCATTATGCTAATACCTCCCCAACTTTTTTCTAATGCATCTTTAGTGAATACAACTTTGTTGCTTCCTAAGATATCTAATACGTTAAGTCCAGTAGTTTCTAAAATTCAACTCCTGGAATATTTCTTCCTGATAAAACAGTATTTTCTTCTAGTTCAGTAACTACGAATAATACTTTTTCTCTAGGCTAAGGTTTGATAACATTTCTTTAAAGTTTTTTTAGTTTTGATTGAATCAAATGTTAATGTTTCTAATGCAAATACTTCGTTAGCCGCTACTTTTAGAAGATAAAGCAGAACGTAATGCTAAACGACGCATTTTACGTGGCATTTTGAAGCTATAGCTACGTGGTGTAGGGTCCGAATACAATTCCACCTCCACGCCATTGTGGTGAACGGATGAGATCCTTGACGAGCACGACCTGTTCCTTTTTTGACGCCATGGTTTGCGACCACCACCTGAAACTTCAGAACGTCCTTTTTGTTTTGTGTACCTTGACGAAGTGATGCTCTTTGTAAAGTTACAGCTTGGAATAAAACGTGTTGATTTGGTTCAATTCCGAATACTGCATCATTAGCTTCAACTGCACCAACTTTAGTACCGTCTTGTTTAAATAAATCTAATTGTGGCATTATCTAATTTCCTCCTTCCGTATATTTTCCGATTATTTACCAGATTTAACTGCTGATTGGATTTTTACGAAGCTTTTTCTTAGATCCTGGAATACATCCTTTAACTAGGATTGAGTCCGTTTTTCTACGTCTACGCTTACGATTTCTAAGTTTTTGAGTAGTAACTGTAACTCCACCCATTTGACCTGGTAATGCTTTACCTTTGAATACACAGTTAGGGTGCTACAGGTCCCATTGACCCAGGACGGCGGTGGTAACGAGAACCGTGAGCCATTGGTCCACGACTTTGTCCATGACGTTTAATCGCCCCTTGGAATCCTTTACCTTTACTTACTCCTGTTACGTCAACTAAGTCCCCTGCTGCAAAAATATCAACTTGGACTTCTTGACCTACTTCATAACTAGCTTCATCTGCATCTCTGATTTCTCGTACGAAACGTTTTGGAGCAGTGTTAGCTTTATCTGCGTGACCTTGTTCAGGTTTGTTCGCAACTTTTTACTAAACGATCTTTACGTTCTTTATCGTAAGGACGTTTATCATCAAATCTAATTGGATTGCGTTGTATCCTTCAACTTCTTCTGTTTTTCTTTTGTAATACGACGTTACCTTTCGCTTCAACTACTGTTACTGGAATTAATTCTCCATTTTCAGCGAAGATTTGAGTCATACCTACTTTTCTTCCTAAGATACCTTTTGGTCATCGAAAAGTCACCTCCTATAATTATAATTTTTAATTCGATGTCAACACCTGATGGTAAGTTTAAGCTGATTAAAGCGTCAACTGTTTTTTTGTGTTGGTTCAATAATATCGATTAGGCGTTTTGTGTGTACGTTGTTCGAATTGTTCACGGCTATCTTTATAAATGTGAACTGAACGTAAAATTGTGTATACTGCTTTTTCTGTTGGTAATGGGATTGGCCCAGAAACTTTTTGCTCCAGAACGTTTTGCAGTTTCAACAATTTTTCTCTGCACTTTCGATCCACTAATCTGTGATCGTATCCTTTTAGACGAATACGAATTTTTGTTTTGCCATCATTTCTCCTCCTATACATTTATTCGCTGCCATCTAGTAGCAACTTCTCCACGAAAGTTCTCCAGCACGCCATGCCATGGCAAAGCGGCCGGGCGTGTCAGTAACCTTTCGCTTCAACGCAAGTCTTTTACAGACCAACATTCATTATTATACATTGTTATTCTAGATATTGCAAGAGTTTTGTCGAAAAACTAAAAAATTAATGAATGTGTTTTCTGTTTTTAGAGCTTTTCCTCTTAAAATTTTTCACCTCAGAAATATTACATTAATATAGAAGAATCTATTATAGCTTTTTTTATTTTTTTAAAATTCTCACACAAAGCATAACAAACTTTTTATAGATATAATAAAAACCTAGAATTTCCACTCTAAGTTTTTTTCTAAAAAAATCTATTTTTAAAAAGGTAATATATTATATTGAATTTTTTTAGTTCACTAGACAGAAGATGAGAAACTTTACATCTTAATTTAATATTTTTCCAATACACCTTCTCTATCTTTTGAACTTAATTCTTCTTCCGTTCTATCAACATAAACATTAGCTATAATTATTTTATTATCATAGTCTACCTTTAATTCTGTCTCCACCGATAAATCCATTAAACCATAAGTTCTAACAAAATAACCTTTAGCACACATACTTATACAACCGTTGTAAGCAACAGTGAAAAATTTCCATTGGCCCATCAAACTCTTCTTCTATTCTCATAGAATACTTCCCACCAAGAGAGTCGTAGCATCAACAGTAAACCCTTCTTTAATTTTTTTAGATTCGATATATACATTAGAACTACCTCCGTCGCATCTTTTTATAAATTTCTTCTATATTACTTATCTTCTACTACATTTTTTATAGTTTCTAATAAATCAACATCTTTATACGCATATTGAACTTCACTAAAGTCCATATACTTTGTAATCTCATTAGTCTGCAAGATTAATGTTGCTCCAGATTTACTTGCTCCTAATGCTCCTGGTTTAGAATCTTCAATAGCTATTGAGTTTTCTATTTTTACACCTAATTTTCTAGCAGCTAATAGATACACATCTGACGCAGGCTTTGGGTTCTCTACTTCTTCTCTCGTAGCAATCGCCCCAATATACTTCTCAAACCCCTTTTTTTGCAACCCTGTTCTAATGTGTTCTTCCTTTACCATTAGATGCTACTGCCATTTTAACGCCTATCTCATGTAAATATTCCATGACTTCAGCTATACCTGGCAAAACAGGTGCATTATGATAATTTTTTTATAATACGTCTAGTAATTTCCTCTTCAAACTTATCATAATCATCGTCTGACATGCAAATCGTTTATTATAATATCTTCTACTTGTTTCTTCATTAGTCCCCGAAACATTTTCGATATAATCCATTTTATCAAGAGTTTTTCCTAGCATCTCACTTGTTAAATCACGCATATTCTCAAAATAGACTTTTTCTGTATCCACTATTGTCCCATCAAAATCAAAAATTACCGCTTCTAGTTTTTTTCAATATAGTTCTCCTTCCAATCATATACTATATATTTTATAATGTTAATTCATTTTTCAAAATAATATGCCGGTAATATAGTAAAAAGTTGCTTAACACTTATTAGCACAAAAGTACAATCTTCTCAACCAATATAGAATTTAAGCAACTTTTTATTATTCAAATCTTACTAAATCTTTAGCGCTCATACGCGTAGACGGACGTCCATCTCTTTCTTTTTACCCAGAGCGATTAACATTACCGGCATTGAGTTTTTCGTCTAAATTAAATAGTTCCGAAACTTTATCTCTTTTTAAATCCACCGATGATATTAGTATCATATCCTTTAGCGTGAGCGATATTAGCAAATTGCATTGTCCAAAATTCCACAATCAAAAGTAAAACTAATTCTCTTTTTTTATATCTTGTGGTAGACTTTCAACCATTTTGCCCACACCTTGTTTAAAATGATTCTTTTTATTTCCTCAGTCATATGACCTTGTTTCACTTCTTCATTATATATAGTATCAAATTTATCAAAATAGTTTAAATCACCTAAAACTATAATCATCGCCGCTGATGTTTCATTTTGCGTTAAATTATAGTTTGCATTAGCTAGCTTTTCTTTTCCTTCAGGCGTATCAACTACAATATATCTCCATGGTTGAAAATTACACGATGATGGAGAGATATTAGCCTCATCTAACATTTCTAAAATTTCTTCACGCTCTATTTTTACGCTACTATCAAAGTATTTCACCGATCTTCTATTTCTAATTACATCAAAAAAACTCTGTCATCAAATCTTCTCCTTCTATAAGTCATTAGGTAGATAATTTTACTATATTTGAGAACTATTATCAAACAAAAAGACTTTTCAACAAAAGAGTTTTACCACTTCAAATTCACGTGCTCCATCATCTCTTTATAAGAAATATCTACTTTTTCTTCATCTTTTCATCCAACTTATCACGATGCTTGCCACCCACAATAAAAATCTTCTAACATTATAACTTTATAATCATATAAAAGCTATACCATTTACACATCTACCATTAAGTTTTGAATAAACTAACGTTGGATGAGCTTTTTACAGTTTTTATTATCGTTTTATCATTAGACTTTTTCAAATGTAACATCCATTAACAACCCTCGCTCCGGCCATTTATTATCCATTCTCTCCATACGTTGATTAGAAATAAAATTCCCCATAGAATAAATTATAAATTTTTTTATCCCCATCTTTTTCAAGAACTTCTGCAGGTTCAACAACATGGGGATGCCCTCCAAAAATTACATCCGCTCCCCAATCTATCATCTTACGATAAAGAACTTTTTGTTCTTCTGTAGGCTGCAATTCATACTCAATCCCCATCTGAGGCATTACTATAGTGACATCCGCTTCTTTTTCAGCTCGTTGTATCTCTTCTTTCATTTTTTCTTCATCAAGGTCTGCCAAATAATTATTTCGTTCTTCCCTCGTCAGATTTGCGTCCATACCATTATATCCATAAGAATACGCCAAAATCGCTATTTTAATACCATTAACTTCTTTTATCAGTACTCTATCTTCTGAACGCTTTTTATCAATATGAATACCTACAACATCTAACCCCCTGTCTTTAAAGGTTTTTGCTGTATATTTCACACCATATAATCCCGAATCTAATATATGATTATGAGCTAAATCGACAACATCATACCCTAAATCTTTTATTGTATCTGCTATTTCGATAGGAGCATTAAACAAAGGATATCCAGCTAGCGGATGCTTATCGCTAATAGTCCCCTCAAAATCTCCTATCGCTAAATCAGCTTCCTCTATCCATGGTTTAACGTACTCAAAAATTGATTAAAATCATAACTCCCATCACCCTTTTTCGCAGTATAATAAAGTGCATCATGACAAAGAATATCGCCATTAGCTACCACACGAGCAGTTTTTCACATTTGGATTTTTTTCTTTTTACTTTCTAGAACTCCCCCTCTTTATCTCCTAACGTTAAATAATAAATACCAAGAAAAAAATAACTCCACACAAACTTACTATACTCAATATATATAACAATATCTTTTTCATAGCCCCTCCTAATTACATTATTCAGAAACTTCATATAGTAAAAAAGTAGCTAATCTTATTAATTAACTACCTTTTTACTATATTTCCTTATATTTCTCAAGAAGTATATATTCCTTTCTTTTAATAACTCTTCTCGGAAAAAATCTTTCTATCTACTTTCTTTAACATAATTTTTCTAATTCCTAATAAAAATCCTTAAAATCATCTGCGGTTTTGTCACCATTAGCAGGTGATCATCCTCCTCTGTTGTATATAATTTGCAGCTACTAATTTGAAATATGAAAATATAGTAATTTTTATGGAAAAATCAATCTACATTTTTTTAGCAACTCCAAATTATTTATTCCAGCGTATAAAGATAAATAATCATACTCTATTTTTTTATCCCTGGTTTCATAACATATTTACTACCTTCTTTTTTTGAGCTTCCTTAAAAAGTAGCTCAACCAAAAACACATCTTGCATTTCTTTTTCACTAAGTGTCTTTGATAAATATTCTTCTTTACTAGTAAACTTTATCTCTGGTTCAAAAATATGTTTTTAAAACTGGTTTCGGAGGTATAGGTTCTAGCCCCTCGATGACAATAAGATTAACCCCATCAAGGTATTCACTAAAAATTTCCAACCCATTAAGCAAAACAACCGTACCATAAGAAGCCGCTACTATATAGCCCCTCTTTTTACTTTTTGTCATTTTATTCAATAGAACCTGTTCAATTTCTTTTTGATATAGATTTAAAACTCTCTTCTGTAAATTCAATAAAAATCAAAGGTTTTGTTTTGGAATTTGCTCTGTGACTCTCGCCCAGATAATATTATCCCAACCTAGTGGATTAATAAATAAAATATCTGTCATTTGAATCATCCTCTCAAATATTTTTACTAAAATCCTAGCTCACTACCAAAATCCTCTAATTTATTAACTAATATCGCCCCCTCTTTTATATATTCATTCATCGACCAACTCATCTTATCACCAAATCTTCCCGGTAAACAAAATACAGAATTTCCTAAGTCTAAAGCAAAATCTATCGTTCGTTGCGTACCACTTCTTTGTGCCGCTTCTGTTACCAAAAGTGCTTTTGAAAGCCCTGCTACAATCCTATTTCTTTCCAAAAATTTGTATTTCCTTATCGGAGAAGTCGGAAAATACTCCGATATTATAAGATGATTAGCCTCTAATTGTCTGTATAACTCTCTACTTTGTTCAGGATAAACAATATTATGCCCTTGAGCTATTACTCCTATTGTGTATCCCTTGCTTTCTACAGCTGCTTGATGAGCCAAACTATCAACTCCCGATGCCAAGCCACTAACTATAACAAAAATTATTATCTATCAAATGTGGCACAATAATTTTTTTAACGCAGTATCTGAATATGAGTATTATTCCTGCTGCCCACAATTGACATTTTTTTCTTTTAAATAATAATAAATCTTTGTTTCCTCTATAAAAATAACAAATGGATAGTCATATAGTCTGAAAAAAATCTTGCGGATAATAAACATCATCACAAAAGATACATTTCACATTATAGAAATCAAAGTAACTAACAAAGTCAAATTTCATATTATTATTAAATTTCTCATAGACTTCTTCTGCATTATCTCCAAAATAGACCTTAAACCCTCTAAGGTCAACTCCGAGAATTTTTCTATACAGCCTAAATCTTTAAGTATTTTTATGTATTTTCAAAGTAGTAACTATTTCTATCGCTAATAACGACAATAATATCTTTTTCTATATCTGATAGTTTCCCACAAGACTCTTCCATAATATACTCCCCTTAATTCGCTTTCTCTACTAATTCTCTATAGTATTGTTTAAATACTTTCAAGAAAATCTCTCCCTGTTGAATATTGTTTATATAAATATTATCTTTAAACTCAATAATATTACTCATTATGCGTACAAGTTCAGGATAAGTTTTTCCTTCTTTAAAAAAATTTATACATCATCCCCTGCCAATAGATAAGCGGTGTTTTTTTATAAGTATTTGTTCAGGCATATTTATCCCGATAACATTCGGAATATTATTTAACTCTATATGCTGATTATAAAACATACTTAGAATTTTATTTTTTTACAGTTTTATCGTACTTAATCTGTTCATATACATAATTTTCAATATCTTCAGGATACAATTTAGATGTCAAATCTTTATCAAGTAACTTTAAATCTAAAGGTATATCAAATTCATCAATATCAAAAGCTGGTCTTTATACAAATAGCATTTCTAAGATTATGCGCCCAAATTTGATAGTATTCAAACTTTTTATTGAGATTATCCCAACCGTAGAAAAAAATATCTTACCTTGATAATAATTTAGAAAAGTATCCACAAACGGTGCATAGCGTATATAACTAATACCGTCATATGTTTTTAAGTGTTTTTACAAACTTATTTGTATCTATTAACCAAATCAGATACAATCCTGCTTTTTCATAACCTTTTGTACGGTCTTTTTATCGCTTCATAAGGTATTACGGAGCGCTGATATTCAAAAAGCGACATTCTTATCCTTTATAAATACATCTGCTATTTGGATAGTATTTTTCCCCTACTTTAAAAATATGTTCCACTTCTACATTGCGATATTTTTCACAAAATGCTCGTAAAGATCTCTTTTCGTCTCTAAATGCTCCTTACTCTTTTTTTATACGTTTCATATTGGCATGAGCAATTTTTAGCATGAGCAAAAATGAGACTGAATTTTTTTACCTTGTTTAAAAAATAACCTTTCCTCCACAGATTGGGCAATGATAGTCTTTTTCTTTTTCTATCTTATCATCTAAGGCGTTCCAAACTTCATCTTTACTATCGTATGCTACGTACATGATTTTTTTCTCCTTTAAATCTCTAGACTATTTCTTCTAGAGCCATTACACGCTTTTTACATCAGAAATTATTTAATTGTCAATTTACTTCAATACTCTATATCTTCTGTACACAGAATCATCTATTTCTACTTCGACGAACTTAGCTAGATTTACCCAATCTATCTCATCCTTGTGTTTGTCACTATCTATTAGATAAGTTTTCCCATCTTTTTCGCAAAGGTAATAATTCGTCTGACGAATACTAGCCTCTCTCATAAGATACATATCGCCTTCTCTTAACGAAAAATCAAGACAATTCGTAGGCCATGGTTTTTACATATTTTTCACTTCAACAACTTGATCATAATCTTTTTAGTATTCATAAAAAAATTCCCCCTTTATTGATGAAAATGTCTATATATATTTTTTTATTTTTTTACAAACTAAAAATCTCTAAATCTATAGTTATTTTCTTTAACTTTTTATGTCTTCTTCCGATACCTCTTTAGAAAATGTTAATGGTGTCATCTTTAAAAAAATTCTCCGCCAAATACTCATCCAGTTCGTACGTTTTATTTACCCTAACACGCTCTATTATGGTGCAGTTTTCTTTAATAAGATTTACCGTTTCAGTATTTTTATATTCCTTTACTCCCATTAACTCACGGATTTCCCTTAAATAATCCGTATTAGGTATTATTTTGATTAAATACCCTTCTTCTCCTAACACCCTAAAAAAACTCATTATAGTTAGCAGGTGTAAGACTATTTAAAAATACACGACACGCTATTATCTTGAAAAGGTAGTGGTTCAATATTCGCTAACATATACGGATTTAATTTATCCTCTTTTACCGCAAGCTCTATCGCCGCCTTGCTATTATCAAGTCCGAAAAAATATTTCTCAGGAAATATCTCTTTTAGTTGCCTAATATAATATCCTTCGCCGCATCCAGCATCTATTAAAACATCCTTAGAATATTTTTTTCTACAAGTTTTCCTAACTCAAGAAATACCTCTTTGTAAAACTCCCCTTAAAAAAATCACACTTCGGGCTTCAAATAATTCCATACTATATTTTGTCGCTTTATAATTATTTATAAGATGAATATAACCCTTTTTCGAAAAAAATCATATTGATGATTATTTTTCACAAACTAGACTTATATTTTTGTATCTTAGATTGCTTTAAACACTTAGGACAAAAGGTAAATGTCTTCATCTTTAAATTTTTTTATAACATTCTCTATTTTCATCAAAATTCCTCTTTTACTTTCTACTCTCATTGTATCAAATTTCTTAAAAATAAAGATAGTGAAAACATAAAATAAAGATATAATTTTTTTGTTTTTTTAGTTTTACAATATATTTTATTTTTGTTATCTAATTTTTCTTTTACTTTAATAGACTTTTAAATTAAAAACAACGATAAGTTTATTTAAGAATAAATTTATCGTTATTATATTTATTTATTACTATTTTTTTATTATTTTATAATTATAATCTTTTTAAGGAATACATCTGAAAAAAATATTATTTATTTTTTTCCTATCACGTAGTTCCCTAAAGAAATCTTTTCATAAGTGCTGCGCACTTTTTCTTCTAATACTCCTGAAATTATATGTGCTTGATGGTTAAATTTATTATTCGCAACTAAATCAATACAACTACCACAACAACCATATTTAACATCAGCTGCACCGTATATCACATTTTCTACTCGAGCTTGGACAATCGCACCGCTACACATGACGCAGGGCTCTACTGTCGTATAAAGATAACTATTATCCAATCTCCAAAAACCTATTTTTCTCGCACGCCTCTTTTATAACCAACATCTCCGCATGATTTAATGCTTGTTGACTAGCTTCTCAGGGTATTATGAGCCTTTGCCACTACCTCATCATCTATAACTAAAAACCGCTCCTACAGGTACTTCCCCTTTTTTTGATAGGCACACCGTGCTTCTTCCAATGCCATCTCCATATAATAATTATGATCTTTCAAAATATTTATCCTCACTTATCTCATTATGCACTAGCTTCTAATCTTTATCCCATTATACTATAAACATAAAAAAATTCCAAAAACTATTTCTAGTTTTAGAATTTTTATATTTCTTTAATTTTTTAATGCTGGTCCTCCACCAAAATTGATTCGATAATATATTTCTACTGCTACTGCTGCTAATATAAATAATATCGTTAAGCTAACTATCACTACAGAATGCACCTTTCTTTTTAAATATAAATACCCTATAAATTCACGAATAAACGCATTAAGAGTGAAAATAAAATTTTGTTGGAGCTCCGTAACCAATACATCTAAAACCTAAAGTTTTTCGCAAGAACTAATGCTCTATAAACATGATAATAATTAGTGACCAAGGCGAAGCGCGAGTTAGCATCTTTCATAAGCCTTTTTTTGAAAATTTAATATTTTCTTCAGTATTAGTCGACTTATCTTCCATAATTATATCTTTCTCAGAAACTCCTTGTTCAAGTGCATAACTTTTTCATGGCAAAAGCTTCAGATACTACTTCATCAGCACCTTGCCCTCCGGACATAATAAGTTTACTACCTGGATGTTTACTATAAATCTTTATCCCTGTTCTTATGCGACTAGCAAGCAGTGGTGTTACACGCTCTCCTATTAGCCCTGCTCCTAGAACAACAACATAATCAAGTTTTCTAGGAAGTAAGTTTATAATATTTAAGGTACTTGCTACTAAATATGATACCCCAATACAAAATAAAATATAATACTACTAAAGTTACATAGATGTAAATTCCATTTAAAATCATACTTTCGTATGTATATCGTCCAATGCTAGGCCACCAGACAACATAACCTATAAGTAAAATTATCGTTCCAAGACTTAAAAGATTTCTCAATCTCAATCCTTCGCGTCGAACAATCATAAACGAATTATAGAAGAACATCAACACTATAGCAAGAGGCAAAATCACTATAATAAACCATATACCTATTAAACCTATCATACCTATATAGTAAACAATAGGATAATCATTAGAATACTTACCTACAATAAACATTAGATATAACGCAAGAAAAAAAGTATGGTCGCTAGAAAACTGATTCCCAAAAATAAATTTCGCCTATCTTTATATAGAACAAATAAAAAAATATACACAACCATAAAAATAAAGACTATAAAAATTCCTAATTCTATTGACATAAGACCTCCTTTTTCCTAACCATTAAAAAAATTAGTTAATTTATAATACAGTATTTTATTATACGGGGATAATAAATATGTGTCAATCTATTTTAATATTCTTAATTTGTGTATCATCTAAATCTAGCCATTATATTTATATCTAATCCCCATCAAAAAAACACCCTAAAAGTTAGAATTTTTTTAAGTTCAACCTTTAAGGTGTTTTTCTTATCTGTAGCTAATTTCTATTACTTTTCATTTTAAATGAATATAAACCACTTATTACTCTGTTCTTAGCGCCTCTACTGGATCTTTTTCGCAGCCATTCTTGATGGGATAATACTTGCGATAAGTGTTAATACTAAACTTAATAGGATTAATCCTACTATTGCTTTTTACATCTAGATTTGCACTAAAACTCTCTATTTTAAGGGCATTTGCGATTGAGCTACTAATAGGTATCGCTAACCCCATTGCAACTAGAACTCCTATCGCTCCCGAAGCAAATCCTATAAGCCCTGCCTCTGCAATAAAGATACGAGTAATATCTTTCTTACGCGCTCCTATTGCTCGTAAAAATACCAATCTCTTTTGTTCTTTCAACTACAGATACATACGTAAGAATACCAATCATAATTGATGATACGATTAGTGAGATACCCGCAAACGCAGTTAAAATTAATGAAATTGTATTTATCATTTGAGACATAATTGATGTCATTTGTTTTGCCATATCAGCGTAAGTAATACTGTATTTGTGGTAATCAGCGCTATTGGCTCCATACTTCTCAGAAACTTTTTTATTAAAGTCATTAATTACTTCTGCAATTTTATCACGATCGGCAAATGTTTTCGGATAAATATTAATTGAACTTGGTGCAACATCTGCTCTAGTGTAGCTAATACCTGCTCTGCAGTATCTGCATCCATTTTTCACCTGTTATAATATTTTTAGTTTTGTCTGCTTGTTGAGCAACTACAATATCCGACTTAACTTCTTTATCTAGCATTGTTTTTGTAGTTCACGCGTATATCCTAAAGTAAAATTCGGATTTGTTACATTATCTTTTAGCTTTTAATATTGCAACTACTTTTACTTTTTTATCCCTGCATCATACATTTTATCATCTGTTTCTGCCGGAATAAATCTATCCGCTATCTTTTTATAGTAGCTATTATTATCAACTATACTAAATTCTTTTCCTAAAATATCGTCATACTTAACTTTACTATTTCCGTCAAACCCTAATGCTCTTAGCGTATCTTTGTCTATTTCATTGTTGTACGCTGTGAATAACACTAATTCGTTGCCTTTAGGATACTCAAAGTTACTTTCAGAAGATTTCACAACTTCGTATTGCTTTAGAATCATATTTTTATCTTCTGGTAGCACTCCGAAAATACTATCACCACTATAAATATTTTTATCATCTTTTACCAAGCTCACATCACCTTTAGCATTCTTCTTAAGAGCCATAACTTGATACCCTTTAACGAAATCAATAGATGAATAGTAATCTTTAGCATTATTTTGAATGTAGTTGATAAATGTTTCACCAGTCCCTAGCGCATCAGCAGTATATAAGTTTCTATGAACATCACGGCGTGATTTAGGAACCAACTCGTTACCTTTAGCATCTTGTTCAGAACTATCATCTTCTGTACTTAAACCAAAATTAATCTGATTTGCGTTAATCATAATTGGCATACTTGATAAATTCTCATTTTGTATAGTCTGAATATATTTATCCATTCCTGATGAAATAGCAAGTACCAACCCAATACTAATAATCCCTATGCTACTTGCAATAATCGTCATCAATGTACGGAATTTTTTCGTAAGCAAGTTTTTAAAACTCGATTTTATCGCACTACTAAATGCCATCGCTGTCTTTTTAAGACTATAATCACTGTTAGAAGTTTCCTCTACAAATGGATTTGTATCTTCAATAATTTCTCCATCTCTTAAACGGACGATTCTATCACTATATGTTTTAGCTAATTCTGGGTTATGTGTAACCATAATCACTAATTTTTTTCTTTACTTATTTCTTTAATAAGTTCCATTATTTGAACACTTGTTTTACTATCAAGCGCTCCTGTCGGTTCATCAGCTAGAATAATTTTTCGGTTCCGTCACCAAAGCACGCGCAATCGCTACCCTTTGCATCTGTCCACCAGAAAGTTGATTTGGTTTTTTTATTAATGTGATCACCCAATCCAACATCTTCTAGCACTTTTTCGCCTTTGCGTAATTTTTCTTTATTCGATTCCCCTGATATCGATAATGCTAATTTAACATTCTCAAGAACACTTAGATGAGAAATCAAATTATAACTTTGAAAAAACAAAACCGATAGTCCCATTACGATAACTATCCCAATCACGATCTTTAAACTCCGTTGTTGAACGCCCCAGAAGAAGCATGTCTCCAGAAGAATATTTATCCAAACCTCCAATAATATTTAATAACGTAGTCTTACCACTACCGCTAGCACCTAAGATTGAAACAAACTCACTATCACGAAAACTAATATTGACAGATTTTAATACTTCAACTTCGTTGCCGCCAGTTTTATATTTTTAATAATATTTTTTTAATTGTAACATTCTGTTCCCCTTCCTATTTTATGCAACATTCCTAGTATAGCAAAAACTACATAATATTTACTTAAAACTTTATGTTAACTTGATATTTTATATCTTTAAAGTATATAAAAATTATTCTTTTAGCACAATCTTCAGTGGAACATTTTTGTATCTCCTCTTTTTATTACTACCTTCTAAAAAAATGAAAAAATTTCTCCCTAACTTTTTGTTCTATATTTTTCGCTAAATAAAATGGTAAAATCACTGATAGAATTGCAAAAATTATAACTATACTTATCCCAAGTCGATTATCAAAAATGCACTAAGGAAAATCAAAAACTCCACTTGCAACCATAAATCTTGAATATATACGGATAAATTTTTGCTCATCTAATCCTTTTTTTCTAAACCGCAAAGATTAAAATTATATTTACCCCAGTATTCTTTTTAGGTAAATAATTCCCTAAAAACCATAAAAAAATTATTCCTACAGTAAACAATGTTAGTTTCCCTACATCAAAATTATTATCAAGAGCGTAATAGATTAATGCTCCTTGCAGTAAAATACTCATAATAGGTGTTATCATTTTTACCAAAGACGCACCCTTTTTCCCAGTCTCTTGAACATCTAAAACAATAGATAAAACTAAAAATACTGCTCCCATTACTAGCGGAAGACCCTACAATACCCCAAGTTTTGGAAACAAAGTTATCAGGATTTCCTTGCATATTAAAGTGAATTGCTATTTTATCAGGCAGTAAATCATAATAATAAAACCCTATCAACATCGGCAATAAACATAATAAAAATTCCAAATAGTAACATTTTCTTATCTATCATTTTTTTGCCCTCCTAATTCATATATCCACATTAGCACTTCTTCAAAAATAGAAGCGTTAAGTTCATAGTAAATATAATTTTTATATTTACTCTCCATAATTAATCCCGCTTTTTAACTGAGATAAATGATACGATACTGTCGCCCTGTTAAATGAAATTCTGCTGCAATATCTCCTGCACTTTTCTTTTCTTCTTTTAGCAATTCTAATATATTTCTTCTAATTGGATCAGGATATAGCTTTCAAAGTTTCACTCATCCCATGTATATCACCCCTTTTATATTATTAATCTATTTAGATATCCTTCTAAATAGATTATACATCTTTTCGACAAGTTAAGTCAAGAACTATTTAGATATTTTTCTAACTAGACCTCGAAAGTATTTTATATTACACACTTACAACTGTATTAACAATCATTTAATTTCTATACTTATATTTTTAATTAAATAAAATTATATTTATATAGTTCTAAGTTATCTTTTATGATTTAGCATAATCCATCTCAATATACAATTAAAAAAATATTAAGTTTTCATTAGATATTTTCATTCAGTCTACTTTATATAAGTATTCATAGAGTATTCTGTTTGTTAAATATATTTTCTGTATTATATTTTTCTCCATGTTGACACCATAGATTTTTTTCTGTTAAAATAAAGGCTGTAAGGAAGCGTTTCAACGTGTTGCACTTTTTAAGTAAATTGTGTGCTAGCTGAATATTAGATGTTCTTGAATTATCTATTTGTTGCAGCATTCTAATCTAATATTCATCTAGAATATAAAATTAAAAGGAGTTTACATTATGAAATTAGCACTATTCAATTTAAGAGAAGACGAAAGACCATTTGTTGATGCTTGGTTAAAAGAACATCCAGATGTAGAAGTTGACTTGCATGAAGGAGAGCTTCAACTAGAAACAAAACATTTAATCAATGGCAAACAAAGGTATCGTCATGTTCCAAAATAGACCATTCGCTAAAGAAGTTTATGACTATGCTAGAGAACAAGGTGTTAAAGTAATAGCAAACAGAATGGCTGGGTTTGATATTCATGATATAAAATATATGCGTGAATTAGGAATAAGTATGACAAACGTTCCACGCTACTCTCCTAATGCAATTGCAGAGCACGTAGTTACAACGGTTTTTATATATTAGTAGAAACATTAAAAAATTCTTAACAATGTAGAGAAGCACGATTTTACTTGGAACAAAAATATTATTTCAAGAGAACTTAGAACACTTACTGTCGGTGTCCTTGGTACAGGAAACATCGGACGCCAATCAGCGACATTATTCAAAGGTTTAGGCTGTCGTGTTATCGGTTATGACTTATATCCATCAGACGCTGCTCGCGAAGTACTTGAGTATGTAGATAGCATCGATGAGTTATTAGCTCAATCTGATGTAGTTACTATCCACGTTCCTGCCACTAAAGAATATACTCACATGGTAAACGATGAATTCTTCAGCAAAATGAAAGACGGTGCTATCTTTGCCAACGCTGCTCGCGGAGTTCTTGTTGATACTAAAGCTGTTATCCGTGCCTTAGATAGCGGAAAACTATTAGGAGCAAGCCTTGATGTGTATGAAAACGAAGGAAACTATGTACCTAAAGATTTCTCAAACAAAGAGTTTGATGATAAAGTGATGCAAGAATTAATCGATAGAGATGATATTATTTATACTCCTCATACTGCTTTTTACACAGAAACAGCGGTTAAAAACCTTGTAGAAGGCGCACTAAATGCAGCAACTGAAGTAATATCTACTGGTGATTCACCTAATGTTGTAAATAGATAATTAATGAAAATATAAAAAAATGGGATATGCTCAATGCTATCCCATTTTTTTATACTCGATATCAAATAAACACATCTATTCTACTTCTGAAAAAAATATTTCATAAAAATATAGGTTGCTTTTTCGGCTATCATTTGACAATATCCAACATTTTGATACAATTAAACTGTAAACAGTTACTAAGGTAATCTTATCATTAAAAAATATTTTAGTATAATTAATATTATTTTTATTTATTTCCAATTATACTGTTTGTTACATTTAATATAGATTACTACTAAAATATGTATTGCTGAAATAACCAAAAAGTAGTTATACAAAAATTACAAATTCTTGGTAATCTGCTAATACCTATGATAATCATTATATGATTTATATAGATAATTAGGTACATCTATATAAATCATACAATCCTTCAGATTGTTCTTATAACTGTTGATTTTTAGTTTCCATTTTTATAACTATATTAGTTATAGTTATATATTTCTTTTTGGACACTAAATATCAAAAATAAAACTTTTTAATTTAATACTAAAGCATTCAAGTTTTTAGTCTAGTGCAAAATAATAATTTCCCTAAATTTTTATTTTTGTGCCACATAACGAAAAAGTAGCCTTTAAGGCTACTTTTTCTTATTACAAAAGGCTAGAAATTCTAAAAATTTCTAGCCTCTTTTATTAGTCTACTACCGAAACTTTTTAAGAAGTTAGTAGATCCTACATTACTTCTTGAAGTATTTACCGGAATACCACCAGTAATTACAATAGCATCACCTTTTTTAGCGTAACCTGAAGTTGCAGCGATTTCTTTTGCTGTATCTAACATTTCGTCAGTTGATGTTACTTGAGATGAAACTTTTGCATCCACACCCCAAACTAGACTTAACCCACGAGCAACCTTTTTACTTGGAGTTACTGCTAAAAATAGCAGCATTTGGACGATATTTAGAAATTAATCTTGCTGTTTGTCCTGACTCAGTATAAGTTACGATAGTGTGTAAATCTAAGTTTAATGCAGTGTATCCAACTGATACCCCAATCGCATTTGTAATATCTTTTGATACAATTTTTCTAGAACGATCTTTAAGAATACGAGAGTAATCTTGCATTTCTTCAGTATGTTTAGCTATTGTAGCCATTGTGCGAACTGATTCTATTGGATAAGCTCCAGCTGCAGATTCTCCTGATAACATGATTGCATCAGTTCCATCATAAATTGCGTTCGCTACGTCTGATACTTCAGCACGTGTTGGACGTGGATTTTTTTGCATCGAGTCTAACATTTGAGTAGCCGTAATTACAAATTTACCTGCTGCATTACATTTAGCAATAATAGATTTTTGCATAATAGGTACTTCTTCTGCTGGAACTTCTACCCCAAAGGTCCCCACGAGCAATCATAATACCATCTGATACTTCGATAATTTCATCGATATTGTCGATAGCTTCTTGACATTCGATTTTAGGAACGATTTGAACATGTTCGCATCCTTCTTCTTTAAGAATACGGCGAACTTCTAATACATTTTCTTTAGTACGAACGAATGATGCAGCAACAAAGTCGATGTCTTGTTTACATCCAAAAACGAATATCTTCTTCATCTTTTGGAGTAATACCTGGTAATTTAGTAGAAACACCTGGAACATTAACTCCTTTTTATTTTTTTAAGCACTCCACCATTTTGAACAGTAGTGTAGATTAATCCTGCTCCTGCATCAACAGAATTAACTGTTAATCCTATTAGACCATCATCTAATAAAATAGTATCTCCAGCTTTTACATCATGTACTAATTCTCCGTAAGTAATAGAGAATTTTTCAGGAGTTCCTAATACTTCTGTCATAGATACGATAACATCGTTACCTGTTTCTAAGATAATCGCATCATTCTCCATGTTGTGTGTTCTGATTTCTGGCCCTTTAGTATCTAATAAGATTGCTAAATTTGTTTCCAGTCTCTTCTCTTACTTCTTTAATCGTTTGGATACGTGCACCATGCTCAGAATAGTCTCCATGCGAGAAGTTAAGACGACAAACGTTCATTCCTAACTCAACCATTTCCGTAAGTCTTTCTTTTGATTCTGATTTAGGTCCAATTGTACAAATTATTTTAGTTTTTCTGTATCATAGTTTAATTTACCTCTTAGTTTTTATCTTTACCCTATTATTTTAACGTATTTTCATTTTTATTTTCAAACTTTTCCTTGAAATATCAACGTTTTCATGCAAAGAAAAATGTTTTCAAAAAGAAAATGCTTAGATTGAAAGTTGTTTTGATACATCATACATTGATAAATCAACATTATGAACATCACTAAATACGTCTTGGAACTTAGTACTTACAAGTTTATTATTTTGAATACCTACAGCACGTCCAGACTCACCCGCTAATAAAAGTTGAACTGCATAGTTCCCAAAACGTGATGCTAGTACTCTATCTTGTGCTGATGGTGTTCCACCACGTTGGATGTGCCCTAAAATAGTCGCACGAACTTTTTCTCCAGTAAGTTCTTGAAGTTTATCTGCTAACTCTTGACCACCCATTACTCCTTCAGCAAGGACAATAATTGAGTGTCTTTTCCCACGACTTTCTCCTGCTTTAATACGAGAAACTACTTCTTCAAGATCTTCTTTTTTCTCAGGAATAAGTAGACTCTCACTTCCTCCTGCAATACCAGCATATAACGCTAAGTCTCCTGCATTACGCCCCATTACCTCGATAATAAACGCACGCTCATGACTTGATGCAGTATCACGAACTTTGTCTATTGCATCTACAATTGTGTTAAGCGCTGTATCAAATCCTATTGTGTAATCCGTACAACAAATATCGTTGTCAATTGTTCCCGGAACACCGACTGTCTTGATATTCATTTCATTACTTAAGGCCATTGCCCCACGGTATGACCCATCACCACCGATTACCACTAGACCATCGATACCTAATGCTTCTAAGTTTTTAATAGCAATCTTTCTTACTTCCGGATTAGCAAACTCTGGTAGACGTGCTGAATAAAGCATTGTTCCACCACGATTAATGATGTTACCTACATCTCCAACTTCTAATTTTTTAATATTATTTTCTACTAGACCTTTGTATCCTTGATATACTCCGTAAACTTCTAAACCATTATAGATTGCTGTTCTTACAACCGCACGTACCGCTGCGTTCATTCCCGGTGCATCTCCACCACTTGTCAAAACTGCGATTTTTCATTTAGTTTTACCTTCTTTCAATTTAATTATTAATATTTTTAAATTTACTTATCAACAATATCATATTTTATACTTTTTCTAGTGAAAAATTGTATTGTGCGTTTTTTTGTTTTCTTTTTTTCTTATTTCTTTGAATATTCTATTTTAATGAGTTTTCCAGGGAATTTATTCAAAAATTTATGAACAAATAATTGTTCATTTTCTATGTGGAATTTACGCGCTTTATCTGTATTATTATTTTGGAATAATACCACTTCTACACTAGAATCTTCTACCTTATGTTCTTGTAATAATTCCAAAACATCTTTACTTTCTATAATGTAAATTATTTTTATATTATTTAAGCAATAATCATTATAATTTTTAAGCTCGCTATCTTCTCTAAAATATATTGTTCTCGATTGTTGCGAATTTGCTTTTTCAGAGTCATAACAGAAAACTCTCCAACCTTAATAAAACCACTCGCATATTTATAGACACTTGGAAACACCGTAACATCATAGTCATTCTTGCCATCATTAACAGTTAGAAAGGCCATATACTCACCTTTCTTGGTTTTTATCTCTTTTTGGTGATAACTTCAACGTAGCTATCACTTACATCTCGCCCAATATATCGAAGAGGTAAATAAGCATATTTTTCTTTTTCTACTTGAACTGGATGCTTCAAGAAATATGTACCTGTGACCTCTTTTTCCATTTGAATTTTTTCAGCAATCGGATAATCTTCTATCTCCTCAACCTTCAAAGTTAAGCCTGATTCTGCTGATAAGGCTACTCTTACATTATTTATATACTTACGGTCATCTTCATAGTAATCTTTAACTTTTTTCATAAGTGTTGCACGATTGTAACCAAAAGTATCCAATGCTCCAGCCTTAACTAATGACTGCGCTGCTTGGTAGTCAACTTTTTTATTCATACGTTTTAAGAAATCATCTATATCTTGATATTTCCCGAAATTAAATCGATCTTGAACAATCTCATAACTACTGCGATAACCAACATTTTTTTATCGCCGTTAATGCAAAAACAATATCCTGCTTATAAACACTAAAAATCACTTAAACTAACGTTGACATCTGGCTTAGCCAAGGTAATCCCTAGATTATTCAATTCTTGTTTATATTCATTAATTTTCTTCTCACTACTAATTACGTTATTTAGAAGAGCTGTCATGAAATACTTTGTATAATAAACTTTTAAGTATGCCAAACGATAAGCAAGCATACTATAAACAACTGCGTGACTCTTGTTAAATCCGTAATTAGCAAATGTTACTATCAAGTCAAAAAGTTTCTTAGCGATATTAAGGTCATATCCCGCAGCTACACTTTTCTCAATGAAAATTCGTCCGTAATATTCCAAATCTTCTTTTTTCTTTTTACTCACCGCTCTACGCATATTATCAGCTTCATTCAGTGACATATGAGCAAAGTTCACCGCAATAAGCATAATTTGCTCTTGATAAACGATAACCCCATAAGTATCCCTTAATATTTTTTCCAGATGTGGATGCGGGTAAACAACTTTTTCTTCACCATGTTTTCTACGAACGTAAGTCTCTATCTGTGCCATAGGCCCTGGGCGATAAAGAGCGTTCATCGCAACTATATCATTGAATTCTGTTGGACGAAGCAAACGAAGTTTTTTTCCTTCATTCCGCTTGATTCAAACTGGAAAATACCTTCAGTTCTTCCTTGTGTAAACAAATTATATACTTTTTGATCAGCGTAATTAATCTTCGTTATATCAAAACTAGGATTATCTTTTTTAATTTGCTCGACTATATTTGAAACCATCGTTAAGTAACGAATTCCTAAAAAGTCTATCTTCAAAAGTCCAACACTTTCTACATCATCCATAGTCCACTGTGTTAAATATTTTGTTACATTTGAAGCAGCCAATGGCGTATGTTTAATCAAAGGTTTATCATCACTTATTACTATACCCGCTGCGTGAACCGAAGGATTTTTCGGCAATTCTTCAAGACTTAACGCAATAGAGAACCAACGTCGATTCAAATCACTTTTATTAACAAAATTTCTAAGATTTTCTGATACTTCATAGCATTCGGTTAATGTTCTTGTAGAACTTACATTACTGCTGATAAATTTCAAATCCTCTTCAGAAAATTGAAGTATTCTTGCCGATTCTCTAGCAGCACTTTTCGATTGAAACGTTGTAAAGGTAATAATTTGCGCTACTTTATCTTCTCCATATTTTCCTTCCACATACTTTATCACTTCATCACGACGTGTATCCTGAAAGTCAATATCGATATCCGGCATCGAAATACGCTCTTTGTTTAAGAAACGTTCGAAAAGCAAGTTATACTGAAGTGGATCAGCTTCGGTAATATTTAGTAAATAACAAACCAAACTTCCCGCTGCACTACCACGTCCTGCTCCAACTAAAAATCCCATTATCCTTTTGCATATTTAACAAAATCATAAACGATTAAGAAATAGTCATTAAAGCCCATATCATCGATAATCTTAAGCTCATACTCATAACGCTTTTTATATGCATAATAATCTTTTTCCGACAAGCTTTTTCCTTAGCTCCTTTTTGAACTAAGTAGCGAAGATAGTCCTTAGCAGACATTTTTCTCAAAAACATCTTCATGCTCTCCATAAATATATTTAGGAAGATGATAACCCGAAAATTCCAATTCATAACGACATTTTATCTATTATTCTTTGCTGATTATCTAGAGATTTTTTTGAAGTGTAAAAAATATACTCTTCGTTATCCGACTCTAAAAAGTAAAGAAAAAAATCTTGTATGCTACATACAAAATGATCTCCGATAGTTGTTGTCAACTCTCTTATATTCAACTTAGTATTATCTCTTATAGCCCGCGCTACAACTACTTGTTGATAATGTTCTTTATTTAAATAATAACTCGGTTTTGTATAAACGATATTATCATAATATGTATAAATACTATAATTATATTTCTCATTAAACCCAAAATAAAAAGTCATATCCGATTAACTGTTCTTGAAGATAACTAAATTCTATACTGTCTCTTAATTCACTAGTAACAATAAGAACAAAATCATCCTTAAAAATCTTTCATCTCCGCTAAAAAGCTTCTAACGATAACTCTTCCTCGTTCAAAAAAGCGAGTTGATAACTCAAATAATTTATGGAACATTCTTTCATTTTTACATAAAATATTAAAAGTTAAAAAACTAATACCATATCCCAACTTAACTTCTAATCCCGAAATTAAATTTGTTCCAGTCTTTTTAGCTTCTTTATAAGCCTTTATCGCTCCGTACATATTAGGATCGACTATTACTACCGAATCTTGATTATCACTCTTTAGCTTCCCAAACAATTCTTTGTACTTTATCGTACTATTGAGTAAATCGTATGCACTATGAACTTGTAAATTATAATAAGCCATAAAAAATCCTCCTTTCTTCTAAAAATTATTATGCTCTTGCATCATAAATAAAACCTTAACTAAATTTATAGATTACTTATGATTAACCGCATGTCGGCCCATCATCTTCTGCTGAACAACCAATGTTATCTCCCTAATTTCTTGCTTTCATCATTAAAATATCGATATACTCTTTTGATGCTCGTCACCAACGAAGTAAATAGGATTAAACTCTACTCCTTTTTAGTTTACCTTCTTCATCGATAACACTTTCTTCAACTACACGACGTTTAATACTAGCGATAAAGTTAGTATATCCTCCATACTCAACGATATGCTCAACCTTACACTCCAATAGATAAAATACATTCATCTAATATTGGCGCATCAACATGTTTTCCAGGATCATACGTTATATCTGCCATTCCTATTTTATTTTGTCCTGGGTGGAAGCCTGCAATCTCCACCTTATTCAAAATTTCCTGACAAGGTATATTAACCGTAAATTCTTTATATTCTTTTTATATTTTTTTCTCTGCATTACTATTAGTTCCAATTCCAATAGTTATCATATCACCTAATGTATATGATGAGCTTGATGTCGTTACATTATAACGCCATTTAGAATCCTTATAGCCAATTAAAAATAACTGGAAAAACCATAGTAAAAGCTTCTTCGTATCTATTTCTCGTTTCATTAAATCTTTTCCCCTACTCCTATCTTTTTTTATTTAAATTCTCCTTATCTGTGCTTTTTATCTTTTAGCTACAAATACCAAATTGTTCTCAGTCGAAAGCTCAGACTTGTACTCAAAACCATCAAATTTTTATAGTTTCTAATTCTCTTATATTAGTAATCTTTCTTTTATTGCCTCACTCAAAAATTTACCACGTGCCTTTTTTTAGAGATAGTCGAATGTATTTTTAAATCTCCATTTTTTTCTTCCATAAAAAGTAATCTTAATGAATTTTATCGCGTATTGCTTTTTGAAAAAAACTTCCTCAAATTCACTTGATAATAATGAAATAATAACCTCATCCTTTTCTACATTTTTATCATAATCTTCACGCCAAAAATTTTTCAACGAACTATCTTTAATTTTTACATTTTGTAAAAAATCAAGACGATGCTCATGAATAGCCTCATAGGCATTTATAACCCCATAAAAGAGCAGTTGTGATATACATTTTTTTCTTTATATAATCTTTATCTTCATCGTTAAAATCATCACGACTAATATTTTCGGTACATTAAAACCATTAAAAAGTTCCAACGCTTTATAAGATTTTGCGCTGTGGTTTGCTAAATTTTGCCAACGCACATATTCTTCCTTAGCTTTGTCTTCTTTTATTTTGTATATTTTAGCAAGCTCCTCTGGCTTTTTATCAGCAAATTCATCAATAATACTTTTTGTTTTCTCACCTAAAAGTTCTTCATTTGCTTCTTGTGCTTTTTATTTAATTCTTTCGCTGTCGGTATTAAAATTTTCATCTTTATTCCTCTTCAGGCACTTCAACAAAACTATTTTCAATTAGGCTATCAACTTCCATCAAAACAAAAATTATATTCTGTTGGTTCAATCTTTGGATCAATAATAAGTGTGTTAAAATACCCTACTACAAAAATCGCGATTAGCTACTTCTAATTTAAACATATATTCGCTAATTTCATCAACTAAAAACGCAATTTCTTTTAATGTTTTTATCCTCATATGTATTGGCATAATGTACTTTTTTTCTAATAGTCTTCTTATTTCTATTTCGGATATTCCTTTGCGAAAAAGATCACGAATATAACTTACCAATTCTTCTACTTTGAACTTTCCTATATTCGCACTACTTTTTGTTAAAAACTTGTTTATTTTCTAATTTCGCTAATAACTTAGCCAATGATGTGTGTAAAGAATTCATTTTTCTCCTTGTGTTTTTCTTAATTCAATCAAACTTTATATCAACCCTTAAAAGCCTCTATACATTATTATCTATTTTATAAGAAAAATAAGAAAAATCGCTAGTTATTTTGCTAAAAAAACGATTAGGGTAGAATTTATTATAGAGAAACTGGAGATTTTTTTCTATAATAATGATATAATTAGAATGAAAAAGATTTTCGAGGTGTGATATGAAAAAAATATAATGGCAATAGATCAAGGTACAACAAGCTCAAGGGCGATAATATTTAATAAACAAGCAGAAATAGTCGCAAGTAGTCAAAAGGAATTCCTGCAGATTTTCCCACAATCAGGTTGGGTAGAACATGATGCAAATGCTATTTGGAACTCAGTTCAATCCGTTATCGCTGAAGTATTTATCGAAAGTGGGATTAAACCAACACAAATAGACAGCATCGGTATTACCAATCAACGTGAAACAACTGTTGTTTGGGATAAAAAAACTGGCGAACCTATCTACAACGCAATAGTTTGGCAATCACGCCAAAGTGCTCCTATTGCTGAAAAATTAGTTAAAGATGGTTATAAAGATTTAATACATAAAAAAACTGGTCTTGTTGTTGACGCGTACTTCTCAGCAACGAAAAGTCCGTTGGATTCTAGACCATGTAGGAGGAGCTCAAGAACGCGCAGAAAAAGGGGAATTATTATTTGGAACAATAGATACCTGGCTAGTTTGGAAGCTTACAGGTGGAAAAACTCATGTTACAGACTACACAAACGCAGCACGTACTATGTTATTCAATATCCAAGACTTGACTTGGGATAAAGAAGTTTTAGACTTATTAAACATTCCTGAAACTATGCTACCTGAGGTGAAAATCTAATTCTGAAATTTACGGGATTACTACCGACTATCATTTTTATGGCGGTGAAGTTAAAATTAGCGGTCTAGCAGGTGACCAACAAGCAGCATTATTCGGTCAACTTGCCTTTTGATAAAGGTATGATTAAAAATACATACGGTACTGGTTCATTTATTATTATGAATATCGGTGAAAGTATGCAACTTTCAAAAATAATCTACTGACAACTATCGGATATGGTATTAACGGAAAAAAATCTACTATGCATTAGAAGGCTCTATTTTTTTATCGCAGGAAGTGCTATTCAATGGTTACGAGATGGTTTGCGTCTTATAAAAAAATCGTCAGAAACTGAGGAACTAGCTTACAATTCTTTTAATAATAACGATGTTTATCTTGTCCCTGCATTTACAGGTTTAGGTGCTCCGTATTGGAATCCAGAAGCTCGTGGGACAATTTTTGGATTAACTCGTGCTACAACAAAAGAAGATTTAGTAAAAAGCAACATTACAATCTATTGCTTATCAAGTACGCGATATTATTGACACAATGAAAAATAGATGCCAATGTTCAAATCCCACTACTAAAAGGTAGATGGTGGGGCTGCACATAACAGCTACCTTCTACAATTCCAATCTGACATATTAGGAGTGAAAATTGCACGCGCAGAGAATCTAGAAACAACAGCTCTTGGGGCTGCATTCTTTGCTGGACTAGCAACTGGATATTGGAAAAACCTTGAGGAAATAAAAAATCTTAACTCTGCTGGAAAACTATTTGTTCCAGCCATGAAAGAGAATGAACGTGAAAAATTATACAAAGGTTGGAAGCGCGCTGTTCATGCAACAGAATTCTTCGCAAAAGATGAATAATATTAAAAAGACTTGCAAAAATTTTTGCAAGTCTTTTTCGAACTTCTATTGTTATCTTACCAAGAAATGTGACTTAAAAAAATATTTTTATTTCAATGTTTTTCGGCAGATTCTCTACTATTTCTGCGTAACAAAAGATAATTTCTAAAAAAACATCACTCCGGCAAGCGTCAAAGCACAACCAAGTCCAGAGTAAAAAAATATGCAACAAAATTATCTGGGAAAATCCCCATTATTCTGAAACCTATTCCCATACTCATCATACAAGTCATAATAATATACGCCTTTAAATCGAAAAAGTGCCAAAATGGTCTGTAATCTTCATACGAAACTATCCTTTTTAGTGTGATTCATACTCATTTTGAAAAAAACATTTTTCGCAAACAAAAGCAAAAACTATTATAGAGAATATATAGAAATACCACTGAGATTTTTATCATAAAAATATGATAAAAACCCTAATCTCGCTACATTAAATCCCGCTATAAACCATACTATTCCCGATATTAATAAAAGAGTTCTCTTTTTTACACTAAACATGGTTTCATCTCCATTCTTATCTATCCTGTAAACATTTTTTTCAGCATTATTACACATCTTGACAAAAAAATATTTTTTTCCAAATAGCCATTTCTTCTTCTGTAAGTCCTTGAAACATATTTTGGATAAATTCTTTTTGCACATTAAGCCCTGCTTGAATTATTTCTTGCGCTGGCTCTAACAATACTATTTCTATTCTTTTCTTATTATCTGCACTCTGTTTTTCATAACAAAGCCATTATCTTCCAGCAATTTTAACGTAGTTGATACATGTGATTTTGTAGACTTGCGTTCCCTCACTATATCAGCAGCCGTATTGTACTGTGGATTATTATACAAAAACATCAATATAGCATACTCCATCTGCGTTAGATTGAATTTATCACAAACAGATTTAGTAAGCAACGCATAATAACAAGTAATTGTTTTTATGTTGATCCCAAAAATTCATTTTTCTTCTCTTTTTTTAATCGTTCTATTTAGAACTATTATAAAAATTAAATCTCATTTTTGTCAAAGAAAAAGACTTACAAATAATAGCCTACTACCTACTAAACAAGTATAAACTATGAAAATAGGTTATTCCTAAGTTATTACAACTCTTGACTTACTATTATATTTCTTGTAAAATTAAAATCTATAAAAATATTAAAGTATTAAGTAAACAAGGAGTATCCTACATGAAAAAAATTATTAAAACTAACTATAACATTTGTTGCATCTATTTTACTACTTACCGCTTGTTCAGGAGAAAAAAACTAAAACTTATATCCACAAAACGGATAGAGAAGAGAGTGAAATTACTATCTATTATAAAAGATGATGTTGTGAACAAACTAGTCATTACTAATACACTAAAAAGTCCAGATGAAAAGTCTAGAAATATTGCAAAAATCAAAAAAATCACTGAAGAATCTTCTGGTATTAATGGCGTAAGTGTTAACTTTGAAGAAAAATAACCAACTTACTATGAAGCTGGTAGTCGATTATACGAAAATTGATTTTGACAAAGCAAAACGCAAATTAGGAATGAAAGACACATTAGAAGAAGAGAAAAAATTATCAACATCAGAAAAAAGAGCTAAAGATTTAGGCGCAGAGAGAAAAAATAATTTTTAGAAAAGTATATTTTTAATAATAAAAAGCCTTGGATATATCCAAGGTTTTTATTATTCTTATTTTTGTTTACGTCGTTTTAAATATACCGTTAATATTGTTAAGCCTAGAACTCCTATACCAGAGAAAAATTGTAACATTACTATTTAATCCAGTTTTTGCTAGTAGTAAATTTGATCTTTTAATTTTTCAAAATCCTCATCTACATTAAACTTATTTTCCTTTTTTTATAGCTTTGTTTTCCACCCACAAAACCGCCTATTAGTTCTTTCACTGATTTCTTAGATACTTTTTCTCTGCCTCTTTTTAAGTTCTCTAATGCTTTATCTACTTCCTCTTGAGTAGCTATTGTAGAAGCTAATAATTCTTGGGCTTTTGCGACTGCTGCTAAATACATCTGCTTATCTTCTTCACTTGATTTTTTTAAAAGCTTTCCTTCTCTTTTACATCTGCAAGATTACTTAGTTGCTCATTTAGTTGCTTCTTATTTGCTTGAGGTTTTTTTATCTCTGTCTATTTTTTTGAGGTAGTTGTTTTTTTGTCCATCAAGAGCATTTGCAGCTTGTTTTTAATTTTTTTCTAACGCCTTCTCTACTTCTTCTGTAGTCGCTTCTTTGTTATCTAAAACTGTTGTTGCTTCTTTTGCAGCATTTAACAAGCTATCTTTTTTTATCTTTTTTTCTGAATATTTGAATTTATCCTCTATTTGAAGTTTTTCAACTTGTTTTTAATTGCTCTATTAACTTAGACTTATCCACTTCTATTTTTACTTGTTGTTTTGAATTAACTAATGCAACTTTGGCTTCATTTAAGCTAAGCACTACTTTATTTACTTCTTCTTGAGTTGCATCTTCTTTTTCAAGAACTTTCTTAGCTGCTTCTAATGCTTTATTATATGTCTCTTTAGCTTGAATAGTTGCATTTTTTTATACTCTTTAGTTTCATCTAATGCCTTATCCGCCTCTATTACTTTTTTGAAGTTCAACTTTATTCACTTCTAATTTTTTTCTCTGTAGGAGCATTTTTTTGGTGTTAATGCTACAAAGTTACTAAAAACTATCAGTAGTGAACGTTAGCTTACCGTCTACATAATTAACGTTACTTACAGCTGTTAATTTCCATCTTTTTTCATGGAAGAATCTTTCTGGTGCTTTATCTAGAGTTAAAGTTACAGTTCTGTCTCCTATAATTTTTACTTCTTTCCCTACACCATCAGCTATATAGATACCAAAAATATTTAATATTATATTTACTTAAATCAATTTTACCTTCTTTTTAGCTCTTTTTTGAATATTGTTTTTCAATATCACTTGGTTCTGCAACAATAAATTTATAATTGCCATATAATTTATTTTCATTAAAGTCTACTGCACCGTTTGTTTTAGACTCTTCTGTAGTTTCTAAATGCGCTACTTTTTCTGCAACATTAAGGACTAGTTGTTTCTTATTATGACCATCTTTTACTACTAATTCAAAGTTGTTCTCTGATGGAGTATATCCTTCTGGTGTTACTATTTGGATGACATATTTTCCATTTTCTAACTTTTTCTGGAAAGCATTTTTTTCCCATATAAACTCGCTCGAAGCTCTACTTTTGTTCCATCTTCAGCTATTGCATAAACTTTTGTTCCTGAAGGTGTTTTTTTATCAAAACTAACCTCCGTAGCATTTCTACTAATCTCATCCACCCTAAATTCAACCTCTTTTGTTGGTTTATCTTTAGTTATTTCAAAATCAATTTTTGATGGTGATAAAAGTTTATACTCCCCATCAACCATTACTACTTCCACACTATATTTTCCAAATGGTAGTGCTTGGTATGTACGTTTATTTCTAGTAAAGTCCTCGCCAACTACTTCTCCTTTTTCATTAGTAATTTTGTAACGTAATCTGCGTGAGTTGTTACCTGTCCCATCACCTTTTTAACTTCAACTTCTAAACTTCCTTTTCCATTTCCTTCAACATTCGATAAATTAATGCTATCTTTATTATCAGCAAAGTCTTTCACTTCAAATGTAAGGTCTTTTAATTCCACACCTTCTGGTATTGTATAACTCCCATCTTTATTTGGTGAAATAGTATTTTTTTACCATAACTTAATTTTTTTTATAGAATACTCCACTTCCATCTTCAATTATTGGATATGGTGTAAATTTACGTGTTGCTTCATCATAATATCCACCATTAGCTCCTGTAATTTTTGGTGCTTTTCTATCTATCACTACATTAAATATTGTTTCTTGCATATCCGCACCACTTACAGCAGCACTATAAGAAACTACATATTGATACTCACCATCTGGCAATGGATTACCGTTATTATCTACACCTTTCCAGTTTGTCATAGTTAATGAAGTATATTTTTCTACTTGTATTATTGAAGAAATTCTTATTACCTGAACCATTACCATTTTCATAAAGAGGATTTTTACGCGCTACATCATCTTTTGCATAAACCGATAGTTTCAGATTCTCAAAATTACGTAAGAATACTCCTCTCATACCTATTTCATCATAGTTTTCATCCCCATTTGGAGAAAATATATCTTATCAGTGAAAAAATCTCTCACCAGTATTAGGATTAATATATGCTCCAGCTAATGTTCTCTTATCTTTTTATCCTCTTTATATGTAGTTAACACTCCTGTAAAATTCATTTCTGTTAGAGAATCCCAATTGTTAGGGGCTTGAAGAATAACCATATTCATAAGTTGGTTTTTCTCCATTTTTCATAGAATAAATTGGTTTTTCTAATACAGGAAGATTTTGGAACTGCCCTTTAAATCCTACAAAAAGGTATATTTGCCTTTAAAGCACTCTCTTCATCATAAAAAAAGTTACAAACCCTTCTAAATAATATCCATTAGTAAATACTTTTTCTAATTCTTCTTTAAAACTTGTTGCATCTACTGTAATTTCTACTTCTTTTTTTACCTTTTTGCAGGAACTGCCACTGTTGCCCAATCAGTTGTAGTTAACTTTTTAGGAGTCATTGTAAGTTTTCCATTCCAGTCTTCTCCTGCATCTTCCCCATAATAGTTATCTGTTGTCAAATGAGCTGCATACTGTAAAGTCTGCTCTTTTTCAGATAAGTTATGTAATACTAATTTAAAACTAAACTTATCAGCAACATTTCCCAATGATACACTACCATAATTGTTTTCACCTGTAACATAAAGATCTCCATAAGCAGCTTTGTTAGCATCAAGTAAACCTGCACCTTGTAGACGAGGTGATTTGTAAGCTGTAGTATATGAATCTGAATAGACCATAGGATTCGCCGTACTCATTATCAAATTCTTAGCTAATCTTTGAATCTCATCAGCACTTAAATTAGAAAAATCTTTCTTTTTAAAAACTTGTTTAACTAAAAGTCACTGCACCTGCGACATGTGGTGAGGCCATACTTGTTCCACTATCTAATCCATATCTACCATCGTTATAAGAAGATAAGATATCTCCTCCTGGAGCTGTAATATCTGGTTTTAAATATCCATCAACACTCATACCCCAACTTGTAGATTCATCAAATTCACCTTTTCTAGGATTTTCTTGTTTTTCCCATAAACCATTAAAACTGATTTTTGTATTCACCTTCATGTCCAGAAAGTTCATTACCAAATTTATAATAAGTTGTAACTACAGGAAAATCTTTTATCTTGACCGTTTAACGTCAGATTATAAATAGTATCTCCTTCATTAAAGTAAATTACTGCCCCCGCTGCGCCTTGTTGTTTCGCTATTTTTACCTTATCTTCAAAACTATTCTCACCACGTTGAATTAGAGCAATTTTTACCTATTAAATCTTTATTAGCATAATTTTCAGCTTTACCTACTCCTACATATACATAATCATAAGCTTTTTCTCAAATTGTTTTGTATAACTAAAAATTGGCATCTTACCATTATTAAAATCCTTATTATCTTTTAGTTGCTCAATAGTTGCAACCTCTCTATTTAAAACACTATTGCTAATATTAGCTACTGAAATTGCATCTTCAGAAACTGATGGTCTTCCTACAGTTCCATAATCTGGATTAGATGCACTAGGATTTGTTTGCCCACTAGCAAAAAATGCATTGTTCCCTGCTGCCGCAACAACGTTAACACCAGCTTTTTGCGCTACTTCCAAAGCTTTAACTAATCCATCACCTACTTCAACTACTGAACCAGCGGGAGACCCTAGACTTAAGTTTATTGTGTCTGCACCTAGTTTTATAGCATCCTCTATAGCTTTAGTATAAATATACGATTCTGTTCCAGCGTTTTTAGTTTCTGAGAATACACGCATAAATATCAACTGTGCTTCTGGGGCAACACCTGTTACATAATCACCATTTGTAAATTTATCTTTTGGATTTCCTACTGCCGTTCCTGCAACATGCATACCATGTGATTTATAAGCACTTTGTTTAATGTCGTTATTCCAATCATTATAGTTAAAAGCAAATGGTAATTTCTCACTATACCATTTCCCATAATCTATTCCTGCTTCTTTTTATTTTTCTATTTCATCTTTTAGTTTTATACTTAGACCTAGAGTTGTCTGAAAGTCTCAATACTGGATGATTTGGATCAAGACCCGAATCAAGCACTGCAATTACCCTTCCTTGTCCTCGATACCCTTTATCCCAAAGAGGTTGTATATTAATAAGATTATAACTATCTAAAAGCTTTTGAAAAAAATTATTACCCTCAACATCTTTCTTTTTCCTCTTTATTTACTTCATCTGCTGGTTTGTTATAGCTAACACTTATCTCAACGGTATCTACAAAATCTAATTCTTGAATCTTTTTGCATTTGAAAATGTAGTCTCTAATGCAAAAGCCATTCATCAAGGTATCATACTCAAATAGCTTTTTATAATCAATACCTTTATTTTTAATTTCTTTTAACGCCTTTTTCTAGGTTCTTTTTGTAGATTCCCCTACTTCTTTTTACTCCCTCTTTTTGTTTTCAGCTTATCAGGGTTAATATCACCTTTTAATTTGACAATGATTTTCACCTTTTCATCATTTTTAAATTTATGCTCTTCTGACTTTGAAACATTAGATAATACCGGCTTATTTGAGTCAGTTTTTGCATGAACTATTTTTAGGTTAACATTGTTAGTTAATAAATTTGCATTCCCTAGTAGCAAAGATAAACTCATTATGCTAGCTACTGTCTTCTTTTGAAATCTCATATTATAATTCCTCCTGTTTTTTTATTACATTTCTATATTTTAACGTAAAAATCAGAAAAAATCAATGCAATATTCAGAAATAAATTCTATAAATAAAAAGTAAAGGGAATATTCTTTTACTTTTTTTATTTATATTATGATTTATCTCCAAAAGACTGCTCTACTATTTCTGTGATATGCGATACCATAGTTCCCATTTCTTCCATCCTAGCTCCTAGAGCTTCAATAGATTTTTCCTTGATTTTTATTTACTAATCTTAAAAACTTGAACTTGTCTGTATATTCTATCCATTATTGCCGCTGTAACTCTTTGAGCTTTTTACCACATCAGATAAGGTAGAATAACCATATATCGCATCCTCTAAATAGCTTCTAAGTTGTGTTTTTTTAATGAAGGTATTGCTCCGCCTGCACTATCAATAGTTTGAACAGTTTTATGATAGTCTTATTCAATAGCGTTTATAAGCTTTTGCAATTCTTTTTAATACTTTCTCTGAGAAACTATCTTCCTTTGTATCCTCTTCTTTTTATAATTAATGAATGGAAATATCGTCTATTTTTCACTATATTGCCCTATAATATCAAAAACTCACCTTTTGTTTGTTTATTCCTAAATAATTATCTATCTCCTCATTTGTAAGTAAATACTTTATATTGTACTTACCCTGTTTCAAAACTGAAACTTTTTCTTTTTACTTCCAATCTCTTCAATATATCTTTATTTAGTTTTTAACTTTTTGGAATAAGAAGTATTTTTTTAAACAATAAACTACCTTCTAACTCTGGTTTTTCTAAAAACTAAATCTTCGACTTTTTACATATTCTACTTTACTTTCTTTTTACTATTGTCTCCTTAAAGGGTTTATATTCTCTAAAACTCTCCTCGCTTCCTTGAATTCTTTTTTTGTTTTTTTGTTTTGAGGAATTACTAAATTAGCATTTAATGTTCTTATTTAAATAATCTAATTTATCTATTCCAACCACCTTCTTTTTCTTATGCCATTATTGCATTTCTACAAATGTACCATTCACGCGAAGATATATAATCATTTTTTTATCCATTTCAGAGTCAACCTTATCAGTATTTTTTTAACTCTACTATATCTTTATCATAACACCCTATCTTCTGCTAAACAAGCTCCCACTTTCAAATAGGTTTGTTATTTTAAAGCTACTACGACTTGACTTACTATTATATTTCTTGTAAAAATTAAAATCCATAAAAATATTAAAGTATTAAGTAAAACAAGGAGTATCCTACATGAAGAAATTATTAAAACTAACTATAACATTTGTTGCATCTATCTTACTACTTACCGCTTGTTCAGGAGAAAAAAACTAAAACCTATATCAACAAAGTAAATGGAGAAGAAAAATCAAATTATTATTTATTATAAAAAGGATATTGTAAATAAGGTATCCCTTACTCATATAATAAAAAAATGCAGATGAAAAATATTAGAAAAAAATGAATAAAGATGCAATCTCTAGTCAACATTCTAATATTAAAAGGTGTAATAGTTAACTTTGAAGAAAAAGAAGAAAAAACTTATTGTGAAATGGGAAATTGACTATACACAAATCGATTTTGATAAAGCAAAAGGATATATTGAGGGCTAAAAGATTCATTAGAGGAAGAGCGTAAATTGTCTAATATAGAAAAAAGAATAAAGGATGCTGGTGGAACAGATAAAAAGAATATACATAAAAAAATATAATAAAATCCAAGAATCAAGTTTTTAAAACTATTCTTGGATTTTTTTCCATCTGCCCTATTAATATATATTATAAACTCTTAAATTTTAAATAGGTTAATCTATTTTTCCTTTGGCTTTTTCTTGGACTCATAAACATCATATATTATACCGCCAAGGAAACCTGTTATAACCACAAATGTTATAGTCATATTTTTTTATTATCTGTAAAAAAAGTATAAATAAGAAGTGATTAAAAAAATAATGTAATCATTATTGCGTATGCTAATTTTTTTATCATAATTATCCCTCCACTATCCATTTAAATCAAAATAGTAAGTTAATCCCACTAACAAATTGAAATATCCTCAGTTACTCTTCCCTACAAAAAAATAAATATCCTCTCTCACCTAAAATGTAACATATAAATTATATATAATCAATATGAAAAATAGCATGTAATCATGAAACCAACATTTTCTAAAAAAATCCATGTAACTATGATATAATATAGGAGTTGAGGCTAGATAAGATAGCCCCTTTACTCAAAAATCTACATTAACTTAAATATTAATTTTAAATTTAATAATAAATTTTTTTATTGAATAATATTAATCAATCCCCGCTCAAGAGCAACTTTACCTCTTAAACGGGGGAATTTTTTTATATGTCTTCCTATAACTAACCTATTTATATTAGCTCTATACTAATCTTTTTTTCTTCTTGTCACATAATGAATTATCGCGATAACTATTCGCAACTACAGCAACATAGGGTTATCTGTCCTATAGTTAGGGGATTAAAATAATTTTTTTCAAAAATAAATATATTGGCAAATATCCCCACCACTGCTGCAAATGTTAAGGCTACTAATAGGACTGCTTTATATTTATTGAAACGGTAAACTAACCTTCGTTACCATAAGCAATCCATTTACAAGAGCCAGTAAGAAACAAATAAATTTTACCTGTGCTGGATTATGGATTACAAAATTCGTCAACAGAACGCTTAATACCAGCACTCCTCCTCCCTATTACAGCATTTGTTAATATATCGCGCATAAAGTGATTGCTGACTTTATCTTTATTCGATTCAAACGTTAGGAAAAACGATGGAATTCCTATTGTTATTGCTGAAATTATCGTAAATTGAATCGGAATAAACGCAAACTCTAATGCAAAAATTACACTTAATATTGAGAAAGTAATCGAGAAAAAAATGTTTTTGTTAAAAATAGTGAGGCTACTTTTTGAATATTGTTGATAACACGGCGACCTTCCATAAGAATATCGTAGAACACATCAAAATCATCTGTTAAAAAGACAATATTCGAAACACTTTTAGCCGCACTAGTCGCTCCATTCATTGCAAAACTAATATCAGCTTTTTTAAGCGCTAGAACATCATTGACACCATCTCCACTCATAGCTACTGTTTTCTTATGTTTTTGAAGCACTTCTACCATATGTTGTTTTTGCTCTGGTGTTACACGTCCAAAAATATCATTTTCCAAAACTACTCTTTCAAAATCTTCTTCTGATACTTTTGTCATATCAATAGCTCGTGCATCTTCTTTAAACCCAGCCTTTTTTTGGCAACTCCAAGAACCGCGATATGATTATCTCCACTAATAATCTTGACCGCTACACCTTGTGACTCAAAATACTTAAACGTTTCTTTTGTATTTGCTTTTATCTCATCACTTAGGACAACATGACCAATAAGCTCCATATTTGTTGGCTTATCTACGTTATCTTTTGTATAAGCTAATGATAAAATCCTAAATCCTTGTTGTTTTAGATTTTTCATAGTACTCTGTCATCGGAGTGTCAAAACCTAAAAAACTCGTATGCTCCAAAAAAAGTATGTTCCACCTTCTTCAAGTCTAATATATGAGTATTTATTTTTTTACTAGAAAATGCTCCTAGCTCTGCCACTTGCCATTTTTTTCTCACAGTTTAAATATTTTTTTAAGTGCTCTTGATGTTGCATTTTCATCTTCAAAAATACGCTAAGTAGCTCGAAAGTTTTTCTCCTACTTCGTTATCTATTTCTACTACATTCATATTCCCAGTTGTGATTGTTCCTGTTTTATCAAAACAAAGAACGTCTACTCGTGCAAGTGTTTCTACACAATATAACTCTTGAACAAGAACTTTACGACGTGCTAGTTTCATCGCTGCAACAGCCAAAGAAACACTAACAAGAAGAATTAATCCTTCCGGAATCATCCCAACAAGAGCTCCTGCACTACGCAAAACGATGTCCACATAGCTACGACCTAGACTTGCTCCTCGAACATATAATAAAATAGCAACTGGTATTAATAAAACAGAAATAACCTTTAATATTCCATCCATATAATCACGCAATTTTGATGGATATTTTTTGAATGCTTTTGTTCTTTTTGCCAGTTTATTAATATAACTATCATCACCAACAGCAAGAACTTTCACAAGACAACTACCACTTACTACGTTACTACCACTCATAAGTTTATCGCCTTCTGCCTTGAAAAATATTATCACTTTCTCCAGTTAATAAAGATTCATCAACCTCTATACTACCATTTAAGACCTCAGCATCAACAGGCACTTGATCTCCGAGATTAAGGTGTAAATACTCACCCTCTACTATTTCTTCCGAATCTACTTCGACCGTTTCATTATCTCGATTAACACGATACTTACTACGACCCTAACAGACTAAGTTCTGCAAGAGCATTTTTTGCACGAACTTCTTGATAAATCCCAATAGCCGTATTCACCGCGATAACGCCTAGAAATAACATATTCTCAAATCTTAAAGTTGTGGCGATAAAATAGTCCCTAAAAACCAAGTTCATGGCATTAAAAAAAGTAAAAAAATATTAGAAGTAATAATCTCTCTAGTTGTTTTATAAGGTTTTTATTACACTAATATTCTTTTTTTGAAGTTTTCTACTTCTTCACTTGTTAAATACTTCATTTCTCCTCCGATATTCAACTTTCTTCCTTTTTAATCTTTATAAATCATTTCAAAATTTCTAACCCGTTCTCTAAACGATAACACTATAAAATCTATTATATCATTTTTTTCCATATACTATTCTAACTCAATAAACTTAAGCAAAGTTAATGTTAGAAAATATTTTTGAACTATTGGCTTAAACATAAAAAAAGTTCCGCAGATTTCTCTACGGGAATTCTTTTTTATTATTCTTCAGAAGGTTTGTCTTCTTGCTTTATTTCTTCAGACAGTATTTCTTCTGTTTCTATTTCTTTTGCTTCCACATCTATAACTTCTGCTTTTTCTGTAGTTTCAGCTTGTTCTTCTGCTACTTTAGCTTCTTTTTGCAGCTTCTTCTTGTGCTAGACGTGCTTGTTCTTCGTAGTATTTTTATTAACAACTTTATCTAGTTGTTCTGCTTCTTTCTCATCTAAGTCTTTTTGGCATTTTTCCCAAATTGGTAAAGAGCAACAATTTCTTTTCTATCAATTGTTTCAACTTCGATAAGAGTTTGGGCAATTAGTTCTAATTGTTCTCTATGAGTTTCGATAATATGAAGAACTTTAGTATAACATTCGTTAATAATTTTACGAACTTCGATATCGATTTCTTTTAACATTTCTTCTGAGTAGTTACCAATACTTGAAAGTTGGCGCCCACCATATGGATCATGGAATGGAGCTTGCATTGGTCCCTACAACTTCACTCATACCATATTCAGTAACCATTGCACGAGCGATTGCTGTTACGCGCTCGAAGTCGTTATGAGCTCCTGTTGATACCTCATTAAAGAAGATTTGTTCCGCTGCACGTCCACCAAGTAATCCACAAATCTTGTCGATAAGGTCTGTACGTGTTTGGAAGTATTTTTCTTCTTCTGGAATCATAAGGTTGTATCCACCGGCATCTCCACGTGGAATAATTGTAACTTTTTGTACTTTATCCGCACTATCAAGAACCATACCTACGATAGCGTGTCCTGCTTCATGATAAGCAACTAAACGTTTTTCTTTTGGTGTGTAGATACGACTACGTTTAGCTGGTCCACCAATTACTCTGTCCATAGCTTCATCTAAGTCAGCTTTTTCTATACTATTTTTATTTTCACGAGCGGCAAGAAGTGCAGCTTCATTCAAGATATTGGCAAGGTCAGCCCCAGAGAATCCTGGTGTTTTTTCTGCTAATGAGCGAAGTTCAACATCTTTTGCTAATGGTTTGTTTTTAGCGTGAACTTTAAGGATAGCTTCACGGCCGCGCACATCTGGTGTAGACACTTTAATTTGTCTATCGAAACGTCCTGGACGACGAAGTGCATTATCTAGAACATCAGCACGGTTAGTCGCTGCGATTACGATAATACCTTTTTCACCATCGAATCCATCCATTTCTACAAGAAGTTGGTTAAGAGTTTGTTCACGTTCATCGTTTCCTCCTCCAACTCCGCTTCCACGTTTACGTCCAACTGCATCAATCTCATCGATGAAAATGATACATGGTGCATTTTTCTCTGCTTCTTTGAATAAGTCACGAACACGGCTTGCCCCAACCCCTACGAACATCTCAACGAAGTCTGAACCTGAAATTGAGAAGAATGGTACTTTCGCTTCACCAGCAACAGCACGAGCTAATAATGTTTTACCTGTTCCCGGAGGTCCCTCTAATAGAACACCTTTAGGAATTTTCGCACCCATTTTTCGTAAACTTACGGTGGTCTTTCAAGAACTCAACCATTTCTGCAAGCTCTTGTTTTTCTTCATCAGCACCAGCTACATCTCTGAATGTAACTTTAGTTTCTCCACCTTCAAGTTTTTTCGCTTTAGATTTTTGGAAGTTCATTACTTTACCTCCACCGCCACCTTGCATTTGTGACATAAAGAAGAAAAAGTAATCCCATCATCAGAATAAACGGAATAATATTTCCTAAGAATGATAGAATAGCGCCAGTTTTTTTCCGCTGGTTTATATTCTACTACGCTTAGTTTTCCCATCTTTAGCTTTTTTTCGTTTATTTGTTTTTGAACCTCATTATCAGAAGCTGGAACTAACGCTTCAAAGTTCTTGTTGCCATCTGACAAAAGTTCCTTTTTACATTATAGTTTTCATCTTTTCCTTTTGTAGACTAATCTCTTTTTACTTTTGTCATCTTTAATGTTTTGAACAAGTTTAGCGTAGTCTAATTTTTCTGTAGTCCCTGGTAAAGTCCTGCTGCCAATAGGCAAACAATCCAATCGCAATAACGATTAAGGCAAGCATCCCAAGGAAAGGGTTTTTGCTCTTTTTTTATTGTTCATATAGACAATGTCCTCCTATTTTCCTAAAAAGTATCTTAATTTTAATATATTTTTTTATCTAAGTTTAATATATTTTAACTCAAACTTAAATTCTACCATAATTCACTTTAAAATCAAACTAAAATTTTTTTGACTTTTTTTGACTTTTTAATTTCTAAAAAGTTATTAATAGTTTTCTTACTTAAGATTAGATATCACTTTTTATAAAGTAAATTTCTTTTTTTCAAAAATACCAACATATGGTAAGTTTCTATATTTTTCATCATAATCTAATCCAAAACCAACTAAAGAAAGACATTCGGTGAAACTATACCAACATAGTCTGCCTCAACATCAACAATACGAGTTTCAGGTTTATCAATTAGAGATGCACATGTCACTGATGCTACTTTTACGTTCGTTTAAATTATCGATAAGTGCTTTAAGAGTTCTTCCAGTATCAACAATATCTTCAACGATAATTACATCGCGTCCCTTCGATATCCATACCAATATCTTTCTTAATTTTTTTACAGTTCCAGTAGAACTAGTTCCACCATGATAACTAGAAACATCTATAAAAGTCAGTAACTACATGAATATCTATATGCTTCATAAGTTCTGCCATAAAAGGTAAGGCTCCTTTTAGTGTACAAATAAGAACAGGCTCTTGATCTCTATCTCTATAATCCTCTTCTATTTGTTTAGCAACTCTTTTACTAGCTGCCACAATCTCTTCATGATTAAATAAAACTTCTTCTATGTCTTTTTAATAAATTTTTCCACTGTTCTATCCTTTTCGTTTTTTTATAATAATCATATCTTTTTGTCTTTTATTAACCTTAGTATCTAAACCTATTACTCCAAGGACTTTTTTTCTCCACTACGGACAACTGGAATCTGATTACGAATGTCTTTCGGAACTTTTTCATCAATAAAAGAATCTTGAAAGTTTTTTTCGTAATATTACCACGTTGAAGCCTATCACCTTGGCGTTTTTGTTGTAATAAGCAGCGGTAAGTCTTCTTTATCAAAACCTATCTCTGCTTCTTCATTATTTGTCGTTATTAGAAATTCACTCTGATAAAATTTATAAAGCATATCTTTACAAACTTCATCTATAATCAATTCCATCTTATCATTATAACATTTTTCGATTTTATGAATATATATGACACTATATTCGCTAACTATTTTTTTAAATTATTTTTTTCAAATCATAGCTTTTTATTACCCGGAAATTGTTGAGCAACTGTTCAACTACTTTAAAAAAAGTGCTCGTTGTGTTACATCAAAAAAACACCTAAATCTTCCATCAAAAATATCTTTTTAATAAAAAAATATATTTCTTCAGCGCTTAGCTTTAAAACGTCGGCTCTTGATAATACTACTTTTTTTCTTGATTCTTTTCCAAAAATATAATTATCTTTATTGGCTAGTAACCTAGTTTTTTTAACTCATCGTTAATGTTTTTTTATAATACTTGGCAAAAATTAATTAAATTATCAAAAACTCGCTGTACTGACATCATTCAACAACGGAATAATATTATGGCGAATATTATTACGCGTATAATCCGTGTCAAAATTACTTTCATCCGTATAATACTTCAAGTTATTTTCCTGAGCATACTGTTCCAAAGTTTCCTTTAGAAACATTTAATAGCGGACGATAAATAGTTAAGTTCCCATATCTGCCTTTTATTATCTATTGCAAATTATAATCCATGCTGCGACCTGTTAATAGGCGCATCAAAAATATTTTCAACCTGATCGTTTTTATGATGTGCGGTTAAAATCTTAGTAATATTTTCTTTAGCCGCCATTTCATTAAATGCTTTATAGCGTAGTTCTCGCGCAAGCATTTCCTCAGAAATATGTTTATCTCGCGCTAAAGAATTCATCTCCAACTCTTTTTTTATAAAATCTTATATCATAGTTACTTACAAATTTTTCTACAAACTCCGCTTCTTCATAAGACTCTTTTGCGAAGCCCATGATTTATATGAAAAACGACTAATTCTTTTGTAAGTATGACGGTATTTTGTTACTAGAAGATGAAAAAGAACAATCGAATCTACTCCACCAGAAAGAGCTAAGGCAAGTCTATCTTCTTTAGTCCATAGAACATCAAAATTCTCAATTAGTTCTACATTACTATTCATCTTAACGTCCTCCCTCTTCTAACAAACTTCGTTCTTTTAAATCCTCAACTAATTTTGAGAATTTTTTTCACTCGCTTCAGTTGTAGAAGTAATTATATCATCTAATAAGCCATTCGGAACTTTCGGTAGTTCAATAACTTCTTCTTTTTCTTCTGCCAGTTTCGTTAAATTTGATTTTTTTCCCACGCCCTACTGAGATTTTCATATTACCTATATATTGTAACTTCTTCAAATCTTTTAGAGTCTTTTGTTTAGGTTCTTCTTGTACATTTTCCTCTTGCTTAGGTTGTTTTAGATTGTTTAGGTTGTTCATTAATTTTCGATTCTTTATCTTTTTAGCACTATCTTGATTTAGCTTTTTGGGTTTCTTTTTGTTATGTTTAGCTTTTTGTAGCTTCTACTGTTTTTTTGGGGTGCTATCTACTTTTTCTTCTTTTTTTGCGTTAAAAATAACCTTATCTTTTTTTGATATTTTTTTATCTTTTGCATTAACTACAAAGCCTTCTGAAAAAAATTTCCGTTAGCTTTTTCTTCTTCCCTACATGCATATTTTTCCTTTTGGTAAGAACGCTTGTTCCCCATCTTCTAACTGAAAATATAAGCCATTAGCTTCGACCTTAGTTACTTTAGCACTTATTTCTTTTCCGATATTTTCGCTAACTTTATTACCCATTTAATCACCCCTTTACTTCGGCTTTTTACTCATGACAATATTATAGCATATTAAGACGATAAACTCCTTATATTTTATTTTCTTCTGGAAAATTAAAAAGAATGAAAGGATTTTTCATTAATCCTCTCATTCTTTTTATTCATATTCTATTTTTATTTTAAAAATTTTTCAAAACTATTCCAAACGTGGTTAAGTTATGTAATAACGCTAATAAATTAGGTGATAGAACATTTACAAGCCCTAAAAATATCAATGAACTATTTATAGTAACTGTACCTTTGACATTACTACTCATTTGAGCACGAAGTTTTTTAGAAACATCAGACAACAATAGTAATGAATCAAGAGAATCTGATTGTAAAACTACATCGCTTATCTGTTTTTGATAAATCGGCGCTTTCGTTCATAACAATACTAATGTCACTTTCTGATAATGCTGCTGAATCATTCAGTCCATCACCTATCATTAACACACGACGTCCTTGTTCTTTTTCTTTTTTTATATATTCAAACTTCGTTACAGGTGTCATATTAGTATATACTTCATCAAATGTTATATTTTTTAAGATTTTATTGGTTCTAACGTCGTTATCTCCAGTCAATAAGACAACCTTTTTCCCTTTATTTCTAAGTTCAGCTAGCACGGAGTTTGCTTCATTCCTAAGTGGAATATCTATACAAAATATAGAAATCAATTTCCCTTTGTACCCTAAGAATAGCAAATTGTATTGCTCTTGTTTTTCAGCTATAATTCGCTCTTGGTCAACTGTAACTAGAATATTCTCATCTTTTATCAACTGACTACTTCCTATAACAACCTTTTCTCCATCAATATGTGAAACAATACCTCTAGAGGCAATATGGTATAGTTCTGTGTGCATTTCCTCGTGTTCAATACCATCTTCTTCGGCTTTACTAACAACTGCACTAGCGATAGGGTGGTAAATATGTTCTTCTAAACAAGCTCCTATTTTTACAACTTCCTCATATGAATATTCATAAAATGGTAGTACCTCTCGAATATACGGTCTTGATACAGTTATTGTTCCTGTTTTTATCAAAAAAACAAAAAGTATCTATGTCTCCATATTTATCAAGCGTTACTGAGTTTTTTTACCACTATTTTTTTATCTATTAAATTTTTTTATAGTAGTGAGGGTAAGCAACAGGTGTAGATAACTTCAAAGCACAAGAATAATCTACTAATAGAAACGAAAATTGCTTTAGCGAACGATCTTGTAAAAAAGATATGTCAGTCCCATCGCTATAAAGTTGTATTTTACGATACTATCAGCCAATTTTATATACTTATAGTGATATGTATCTTCACGACTTTCTGACTCTTTCATCAATTGAATAAGATGATGGATTCGACCATTAACCTGCGGATTTTCTACCTTTAAGTTTAATTTCCCCATGAACAACTATAGTATTGGAATAAACTTTATCACCAATTTTTGGTTACCGGAAAAACTTTCTCCTGTCAATGAACTCTCATCAATACTTGCTCCGCCTCCAGTAACAACACCATCAAATAAAGATTTCATTTCCCTCAGAAATTAAAAATAACATCGTCTTTTTTCACCTCTGAGCTAGGTATTTTTCTATTACCTTCATCTTCTACAAGCCAAACTTCTTTATCAAACGAAGTTAAACTTTTTTCTAGCTCTTTAACAGATTTTTTTCTCTGACCAGTTGTTTAAAGACTCCCTAATTCTAAAATAAACATAATTGAACTAGCTGTTTCACGCGCTCCTGTTACTAATGAAACAAAAAAATCGCCGTTGAATCAAGCGTCTCCATTGTAACTTGTTTTTTTAGCTAATAATTTTTAACGTATCTCTAAAAATATTTAGACGCCTTCCACCATATATAAACTGTTCTTAATGGGAGTGGAATAAATAATTTTGATACTGTTCGCCAAAAATACCGCATCCGCTATTATCGTATATGGAGTTTCTTCCTTTTTTTAAAAACCGGATTTTTCATAACAACCTCTAATTTGCTCTACATCTATAAGTTCTAAAAAAATTTCTTTAGACACTCATTTTTGATTAGTTTTGAAAAATAACAGCAAAAAGTATATTCATCTTGATAAAAACTCAATTTTTGTTTATATTTTTGAATTTTTCTTCGCTTGTTTTTTTAAAATATGCTTTTACATCTGGTGTTAAGCGAAAATTCGCTCTAATTCTCGCTCTCCCGCTCGATAGATGCAATATTTTAAATTCCATGTTATTTTTTTCCTCTAATTCTAATAAATTACTTTCTTTCTTCTCTTTATCATATAAATCTTTAGCATCTGCAACTACATCGTCAGCATGTTGCTTAATATTAGAAATAGTTCCTTCTACTCCATCTTTTTGCTTTATATAATTTTGATAAAACTACTGAATAACCTTTTTGGCATCTTTGCTTGATAATAATTTAAGCCCTACTGTTCCAAAAAGCTACTCCTCCTGCAAAAACTCCTGGTGTTTTTTTAATGCTGCTTTAGCAACTTTTTAATAATTTGATTGACATATTTAAATCCTCCTTTTTTTATATTTTTGCTATAGCCTAATTATAACACCTTGAATATTATATGTAAATTAATTAACAATCTCATTCTAATACTATAATTTAATGAACCTAAAAGGATTATTTATGTTATAATAACTATGTTAAAGAATAATAAAGTAATTATAACGCAAATATGATTATATCGGTTATTTTTAAGCCACTAAACAATTAGATTAACAAGTAAGGAGCAACTTATGATTTATATTATCGGACTTGGACCTAATGATAGTTCAAACATTAAAGAAAAATATTAAAAATTTATTATTAAACAACACCTCAGCAAAAAATTATCGCACGCACAAAAGAACATCCAGCAATTGATTTTTTTAGAACAGAACAATATTTTTATTTGAAACTTGCGATAAATTTTTATACTGAAAATGATAATTTTGAAAAATACTTATAACAACATTGCTAGTTATATACTAGAGGCAGCGGAAAAAAATGATGTTATGTATCTTGTTCCAGGGCACCCTATGGTTGCCGAACTTACTACACAACTGCTTATTAAAAATGGTAAAAATGTTAAAGTTATCGGCGGGGAGAGTTTTCTAGATTCTTGTTTCAACGTTGCACAGTTTGATCCTGTTGAAGGATTTACCCTTGCTGACGCAACAGCTCCTGAAACACTTAGCGCAGTTAATCCGCATAATCATCTGCTTATTACCCAATGTTACGATGATATAACTGCTGCCACTGTTTCTTGTGAACTTATGGAAATTTATCCATATGACCACATTGTTACAATTATTGAGCAAGCTGGAGCTCTTGATGAGCATATTTACACCTCAACACTACAAGAACTTTCTGCTGAAGTTGGCGAACAAGTAAACAACCTACGCGCACTTTATATCCCACCGCTAAAAAAATTCACTAAGCTATAATATTAAAGACTACGCTAATGAATATAATGACGAAGATGAAATTACTGAAGATAACCTTATTAACAAACTTGAAAATCTAGTATCAAAATTAAAGAAAAATAGTAACCGTACTGATGACTACACAGCGGATAACGCAAAAATACTCGCTCAAATTATCAATACTTCACTAGATTTTACTATCGCATGCGACACTTACTACGAACTTAGCGATATTGTTAACGAAATGAAAGAGGATAGAGACAATGGATAAGGTTCTCGCATTTAGTAAGAAAAATTTTAAAAGAAGTAATAGATAAAAACTCAATTGTTGTTGATGCAACATGTGGCAATGGCAATGACACCTTATTTTTTTAGCACAAAGTGCAGCAAAGAAAGTTTACGCTTTTGATATTCAGCAACAAGCGATTGATTCTACATTAAAACTACTACAAAGCAAACAACTGCCTTGAAAAATGTGAAGTCATTTTAGATTCACATAGCAACTTTGATAACTATATTAGCGAGCCGATTAAAGCTGTTGTCTTTAATCTTGGTTACCTACCTAATGCAGACCACTCGATAACTACCCTTGCGGATACAACCTTTATTAGCAATAGACAAATTTCTTACCAACCTTGAAATTAACGGTCGTATTATAATTGTTGTTTACTGGGGACATGAGAACGGAAAAAGTAGAAAAAGAAGCTTTGCTTAACCATTTAACAAAACTTGATCAAAAAGAAGTAGAAGTACTAAGCTATCAGTTTATCAATCAAAAAAATAATGCACCATTTGTCCTTGCTTTAGAAAAGAAAAAAATAATATATAAAAATCAAATTCCAACTGAAAGGAACTGTAATGCGCGAAATAGAAATAGAATTTAAAAATTTATTAACCGAAGAAGAATATAAAAAAGCTATATGCTGCCTTTAACCTAGCGAATAAAGAGCAAATAATCAACAAAAAAACTTTTTATTATGATGATGCAAACGAAAGCTTCAAAAAGGCAAATTCTGCCTTACGTATTCGCTATACAAATAACAAAACGGAAATGACTCTAAAAAAATCAAAGGGGCTACACAAAATATCGAAATCAACGTACCTCTTGATGATAGTTTTCCGAAAAGAACCAACTGTTTTACCAACCTTACCTAACGAAATTATGAGCGAGTTGGAAAGACTTAATCTAAAAAATAAAAAAACACCAATGCTAATTCAAAAAAATTGAAACACAGCGTTATGAGGTAAAAACTGAAGAGGGGTTGTTGGTACTAGATAAAACAACCTTCCTAAAAGATATAGTTGATTATGAACTTGAATTTGAAGCGACTAGTTTTGAAAAAGGGAAAATAGCTTTTGAAAATCTTTTAACAGAGTTTGATATTACTAATAAACCTGCTAAACCAAAAATAGCTAGAGCAATGGAGTATAATACTAGGTTTATATAGATTATATCAACAATCTGTATAAATTGTTTAATCGACTACTTTTTGATATGCTTGTGTAAGAGTGCCATTTGTTAAAAGATGAATTTTTACACCTCTGTAGATATGCTTGTGATTCTTTATCCCACATCTTTAGAAGATGTTCCGTTACGATAGATTCCTAAATCACAAGCATATCATATTTTTTCTCTTCATTTCACCTTCAAAATACTTAGATAGATGTCGATTCATTCCTTGACTACATAAAATCAATTTTTATTCCACTAAATCACACTATTTTTCTGCTATCTTGTACCGGCTTATTTACACCTCTATCATTCCGACATAGCGCATACTACTGCAAACCTCTGGTTCTAAATCCGGAAAATCCTTTACTGAAACAGCCCAAATTACATTTCCCTCTAAAATCCCTTTATCCTTACATTTTCTCTGAAATTCATCTAAATCTGCAATATAGTCTTTTCCTAGCTCATGCATATCGCATAAAAGATGGCCTAAAAGAAAACCAAAAAAATCTTTTTTTATCTAATTCTTCTAAGCTCATTTCTCTGCAAAAACCACACCTTAAGCTCTCGCTCGGCTTAGTCCTCTCCCCTTTCTTCCATTGTTCCATTTCATTTTCATAAAGCTCATTATCCCAATATTGTTCAAAATCACTTTCTTCAAATGTACCAATCCATACATAATAAGCTTTCATACTTTCTCCTTCACCTTAATTCACAGCTTTCCATAAATTATTATTTCCCACAATTTAGAAAGTTGCCCAACCAACGAGCAAACAGCCATCTTTTTACTCTAAATCTTGCTTAAAAAAATAAATTTTTCCGGATGATTTTTAATATAGGTATCTTCATAAATCCCCTCATAGTCATAAACAAAGTTATCCGCTTGTTCTAAAAATTCCTCTAGGTTATCACCCATACTTTCCAACGCGTTCCAACGTTCCTCATTATCAAAAGGAATACTTCCTCCAAACAAATCGACTACTTTTTGAAAATTATCGGCTAACTCCGTCATACCAAATAATCTAAAACCTTTGAGCGTATCTTCCCAAACTATTCCTGTTAAATTATATAAAAATTGCAAATGCCCTCCGTTATTAACCTCTATAAGATACCAGTTTGTTGCATTCAGATATCTTTTGTTCCAAGGTAAACGGCTCAGCTGATTGTAGATATTTTTTTCATAAGAGTTATATATGTCTATCGTCCAATACATCGGCTCTAATATTTCCCAAATATCTTTAAAAATTCTTCACATCATCTAGTGTAATCTGTTTATATTTTTCTTTTCTTCTAATTTAACTAAATTATTTCTATATTCTTTATAATGTTTATATACAAGCGGAAATCTTTCTTCATTGTTTTTCGAGTATATTTTTAAATTTATGAAACTCAACAAGTTCCATACACCACTCTATAACCTGATTATCCTTTGACAATTCTATAGATTTCTCCAGCATAGTAAGAGCCTGCAACACCTCATCTTCAATCCTGTAACGATCATTTGATGATAGTTGTGAGTAAGAATATCCATAACGATAATACCAAGTGGCATCACGTTCTTTTTCCGGAATCATATCCAGTATCCTTATAGCTTCCTCTAACCTATTATCATTATTGTATGTTTTCGCTAGTATTCCTATAAACTCTGCACTTAAGTTTTTGAACTCCAACATATTCCAGAAATTCTATAATACTTTCATAATCATTTTCTTTATCTAATATTGTTATAATTTCTAATCTTTGTTTCTCGCTGCACTTTAAGAAATCTTCATTTGTAATATTATATGGGTTAATTCGCAGACCTCTTATAAAATCTTCGAAATTATCAGCCAGTTGATAAATACGATAATCATCTTCTTGATCTACAAGTACCACTTTAGGGCTCACCATCACACCCACATTCTCTATAATCAAGAAATACCATATGATGTCCTGCTGAAATAGTATCAGCTATAGCAATCCCTATATTTGGATACTTCCATTCATTTAACCAAAGCTCATTTCCTAATTCACCACAAAGTGAGTACAGTTTCGTTTTATCAATACCATAAATACTTTCAATATGAACAGCTGTCTCTCTAGTAGAAAAAAACTGTAGCAAATGGTATTCCTCCATTATGTTTTTTTATTAATTCTATATAAGACTCCGGCAACTTATACCCTAGCTCATCTTCAATCTCTTTTTATTTCTTCATCAGTCGGTTCTTTTTCCTACATGAGATTCTAAAAGCATATTCACTATCATCCCAAAAAGTTCCCCAATCAAAATCTTCAAATTTTCCCATAATTTTTTTCTAATTCCTTTTTGTCTTTTTTTAACTCTATTGAGCACCTTATAAAAATAAGGTATTCTTCTTTAAACTAAAAACTTTAAAAAAATGTAGACATATTGGTGATTTTAACGCCATGTCTTCTGCTTTCTTTAATTAACTCCTCTATCAACTTTATCATTTTTTTCTTATCTTTTCCAAAAAAATAATGGCTGTTGTTTTACCTTGTTTATTATCGATGTATAACATATATCTCTTTCCTCCCCCACTTCTTCCACGAAAAACAAGAAATTCTAATACATTTTATCTCTTTTTAATGGAATAATTCTTTTTCTAATAACAAATGCATTATGAATATAAAAGCTTCCCGTCTGCTATATGATAAGGTGCAAAAAGATCCTTTTACTTTTGGCGAACAATACTACATCTACGAAAAATAATAAGCATAAATATTACTAAAAAGTGTTATTGTTGCGTATCTAAAAAGCCTATTCTTCCACATTTCTTCAAGCCCTATTAACAAATATTCAATCCATTCTATCATTAAAATCATCTCCTTATTAGTTATTTCTTACAATTTAACTAGAAATTTTTTTCGGATTTCCCTTAATCACTCATCATGCATCTTCAAATAACGACTTGCCGGCTAATACTCCTTACATTTGGCTATATTATTTAACTTTCTTTTTAACAATATATAATCTAACATTAAAATAAATAATAAAAATGGTATTAAATCAAGAATAAAGATAGGTAATACTTCTATAAAAAAATTAGCAGAACAGCTCCTTTTTTCTCATAAAGGTGCACTACCCCAATACCCATTAATAAGTGGTGATACTGCCTCTAAAGTATTATAATACCAACCTGTAAACATATTTTTGATAAGGATTCATTATTACCCACATCGTTAACATAAACATAATAACAAGATATAAAATTCCAAAAAAACTAACGCTAGTGTTTTTTTGTTTTTCGAGCAACTTCTGCACAAGTCTCATCCACTTCCTCTTGACTCAAGTTTTGAAAAAATTTCATACCTCACCCATTTTTTTATAAAAGATATATTTACTGTATTTATATAAATAATGTTTTTTTATATCACCTTTCATAAAATTATAGTCCCTTTCTGCTACTTAGAAAAAATCAAATTTTTACTCATACTACTGTTTTTATTATAATAAATTCTGTTCCTTTATTAAAGTTATATCATAAATATTGGCTCTAATCACCGACCACTCTATAACTATATATTTCACAAGTTTCACTTCCAAATATTATAGACAATATATCTTGTATACAAGAGAAAAAGTAGTAAATCTAAAAAGACTTACTACCTCAGCAAATTATAGCATTTTTAATTTCCTAAAACTATAATTATTTTTCTTTCTTCTTTTTTTAATCTTATAAAAATTCTTTAATACATTTAAGTTGCATCTTTTTGTCCTAGCAACTAACTCGCCATCAATTTGGTAATGTGATTGCGCTGTTTCTACTGATAAACTATCCGCCTTTAAAAATTCGGACACCCTTTTAATTTATCATGTTTATGTAATAACAAGCAGATATAATTATAAACAAATCTAAACCATGTCATATCAGCCATTATCATAATATGAAACTGTCCATCTCGTCCTGTAGCTGTATTAGAAAATCTAATTCCACCACCTTCATATGGTTGAATCATTACATTTAACAAACGTAACTTATCTGTCTCTAAAATATTGTCCCCTACTTGAATTTTTGGCATAGTATTTTTTTCAATTTTAAAATCGTTATAACTCCCTCAACTAAATAAATATAACTTCCAAAATATTTCTTTTAGTCTTGTTTTTTTCTACGCGATCTATAACATCTGCATTAAAACCAATATCGAATCCGGAACAGAATTTCTTACCATTCACATCCCCTGCATCATACGTATTAAAGACGCTCGAATTCATTAGTTTTTATTATACAAGAAGGGCTTCTCTCTAGTCGTAACGAACGTGCCAGGTCATTTCCTGATCCTTGCGCCAAGTATATAATATCTTCTCCATGATAATTATTAACAACCTCATTTATTGTTCCGTCCCCACCGATTACTATAATCTGTCTCGAAGAAACCTCAGCCATTAACTTTTTGCGCATTTTTTTAGTTTTACTAGTTTTTTTAAAAACTTTATATTCTATTTTTTTCTCGATTTAGAATATTCTCAATTTTTCTCTAACTCTAATAATGATTTTTTTATGTTTTGAATTTTGCTATTATCTCAATCATCTTCTCAACCTTAATTTTAGACAACTGTATAATATCTACTATTAACAGCTATAAACTCCTTTAACTATTTTGCTATATTTATAATACCCTTACCTAAAACCTATTTCTATAACCCTCAAAAAAGATAAAAAGCCGTCCAAAACTATTTCCAACTTTTTATCTAAATAAATACATCAATATAAAATCTAATATAGTAATAAGTCTTTTAAAAAGTAATATGTACATACCTAATCCCTATAATAAAAATTGATGAATCCCTATTCTTCTTTTTAATAACTCATCCAATTCTTCAGAATGTTTCACTTCTTCTACAAGCGGTTCTCCTTCATTGATTACTGTATCAATACTTAACTTTTCATCATTATTAACTATTAGTCGAGCAAAAAAATCTTTTTCCCCAACCTGCTTTTATACTTTCATAATCAATTTTATAATCTTTAATTTTTTTGATTTTGTAGTAAATGCCAACTTATCTTTTTCAAAAAAATAATTTTTTTCATACAATCCGCGTGCATCAGCGGTCTTAACAGTTTGAATTATTTCTTTTATATTTTGGATTATTTTTCATATAAATAACCCCTGCCAACAGCAGCGATAAAAGTCAAAGCTCCTAGTATTCTTTTTCTCATAAAAACAAAGCCTCCTTACTCACAATAAAATATCAATTGGAGATTTCCTTCATCCCTTATCCCCCATTGTTTTTTTGTTAACTTATATAATATACCTTTTTAAAATTTTTTTCAACTATTTTAAGAGCATTTTTAGAACACTTATTAGTCTCTAAAAAAACTTTATCCTATTTTTAGGCACTATTATTTTTTTATGTTTTTATTTTTTTTATACATATCTTTCCGATTACATTGCTTTTCTTATATTTATTCTGCCAAAAACATATCATTAATAAATAAATTTATTTTTTTTATTATTTATTGTATAATCTGCGCTATAATTTCTTATAAAACTAATAAAAAAACTCATGTCCCCAATCCTTATTTCCAAAATTTTTTTACTAAAAAAATATTTTTATTTATCAATCTTTGTGTGTTATAATAAAAAGTGTAAAAAATATTAGGAGGATATTAACTTATGAAAAAACAAATAAAGTTACACTTGCATTATCAAGTATTCTATTAGCCGCATCTCTTGCGGGATGCAGTAGTAATAGCAGCGACGGAGTTGTACGTACTTACAAGGATGGAAAAAGAAGCAGATGTAGAAAAAAAGCTGCTATTAAACTTGTAAAAAGCAGTGAAAACTGGGGATTACAACCTTATGAGCGCTGAAGAACTAAAAAAGCTCTTGACGGAAAAGAAGAAATGGTACTTGTTGACACAATGCCAGCAAAAAGTTTCGAAAAAAATCTCATATTAAATCTGCAGTAAATGCTGTCTTACCTGTAAAAAAATAGAAGATGTAAAAACCTGAAGAAAAAAAGAAGCATTCTTAAAAAGCTTTAGGTGATAATAAAGACAAAAATTGTTCTTTACTGCGGCTTTGTAGGTTGCGAACGTAGTCATGTTGGCGCTGTTATAGCTAAAGAAGCAGGCTTTAAAAAATGTTTATAGATTCCCGGGCGGAATTGCCGCATGGGTAGATGCGGGAAATAGCGTCGAAAAATAACACTTATAGTTAGAATTTGTGGATAGTAATGAGGACTTAATCACAAATACTCTTATAGTTTAGGGGCATTCCGTTATTATCGTTGGGCAACTTAATTTTATTAATCACCTCGGCGATTCTCGATTGCATAGTCTCCATTTATCCAGAACACAAATTCCGCCTTTTAAACCGACAAAACAACAAATTTTGTCGGTTTTCTAAAAAACAAAGACTAACACCTAATTTAATTTTTAACAGTGTGTTAGTCTTCTTTTTTTCTATTATATTTGAAAAATATCTTTTTTTAAATAACGGAACATTATCAAAATACTCTCCTTTATACAATGGATGACACTTTAATAATCTTTTAACCGTTAAATAAGTTCCTAAGAAAAAACCAAATCGCTTATAACTTTCTACCGCGTACATCGAGCAAGTCGGGAAAAACCTACAACGAGGTTTTTGTATAAGGGGAGATATATTTTCTATATAAGTTAATTAAAAAAATATACAAATCTTAGCCATTTTTCTTCCTTTCTTTATTCTTATTGTAACAAACTTAACCTACTCTATTCAAATAATGCACTCTTTTTTTCAAAAATACACCCAAAAATAAAAGATCAATCGTTAAACACTATCTCTATTAAATACCTTTCTTTATACTAATTATTATTGATAACAATTCCCAATAACTGTTAAGGTGCACTAACCTTTACACCTCATATCCAGAGTGTTATAATGTAAGCATAATTGTGAAATAAAGGAGATTAAAAAAATGAAACATAAAAACGAATTAAACAAACTTGTAGCAAATCTTACAGTACTTTATACAAAAACTACACAGCTTCCACTGGTATGTAAATGGACGTAGTTTTTTTATACTCTACATACTGTATTTGAAAATTACTATGATTACACTACAGCAACTTTAGATGAAGCTGCTGAAAGACTATTAGCAATCGGTGGACGCCCAGTTTCTACACTTAAAGGAGCATTAGAACTAGCTACTATCGAAGAAGCAACTGAAAAAGAAACTACTTCAGAAATGGTTGCTGCAGTTTTCCATGACTTCGAATTATTAAAAAGCAGATCTTTCTAAACTTATGGAACTTTCTGAAGAAGAAGGTGACCAAGGAACTTCTGATTTTGCCCTTGGTGTTAAAACTCAATTAGAAAAAAATATTTGGATGCTTAAAGCATATCTTTCTGAATAATTAAATTATAAAAATTAAAGACTAGGTGTTAATAAATAATCTATCCACTCGGATGTGATTTATCTATTAACACCTAGTTTTTATTATAATTAGTTAGCTTTGGTATTTGCACCTTGCCTATTTAAGATATTAAGATTTATTGCGTCTACATAATACGTAGTTATTTTTCCCGTCATCTGTCGTTAAGATAACACTCCACGTAGGTATTAATACTTGGTTTTCTGTTTGAGAAATATAAGTATAATATCCTAACGTTGCTTTCACATTACAGTTTTTGGGAATCAAGTCTTCATGATACAACCTATTAACTGCCTGCATCTGAGCTACCAATGTTTCACTTTTTATCTTTCTTTATATTAGTAACACTAGTTAGAGAATTTTTTTTACATCTCCATTTGAATCAACGTCAAATACTATTCTAGCGTTTTTTTATTCGCAAAAAAACTCGAATACCATCGATTTGTTGCTCATAAATTATCTCGTTTCTCTTTGCGCTATAACTAGAAAACGTGTATTCTGAACCAAATTTGAACTTTTCTAATAAAAAGGCATCTAGCTCCGCGCGATAATTTCCTTTAGATACATTTGTTATAGCTGTATCTGCACTAACTTTTAAAACAGATGCCTTATCAGAAATTTCAACATCATACTTCAAGCCCAAGTTCTCTTTTTTTAAAAATCCTTAAAAACTAGCTATTGTAACATTGACATAACCTAAGTTTTCCTTTTTTTACTCGTACTTTCTTCTACAGTTATATTATCATTCTTCATAGCTTTTTCAATAATTTCTTTTTCTTGAACTATTTCTGTTTTATATTTTTTTGGATTGTATAGATATAAGAACCTAGTAGCACGGCGTTTAAGACAATGAACAAATAAATAAATAGACTTTTTCATCTTGCCCCAATTCATAGTTTTCCTCCTCCAGCTACCAACTCTTTTATTTTCTTAAAAGCTTATATATCGATTATTATATTTTACATACCATGCAGGTGTATAACTAAAACTATTGTTCTCTTTATTATAAGTTTTTTTCGTACCCTAAGACTATGTCCGTTACATTCTTTAAATTAGTATTGTTATAAAGGTAGTTAATAACATATTCCGTTTTTCTACTTCAAAAAGACCTACTTCTTTTTGAAGATAAATAGGTTTTTGTCAACCTCTTAGGAGAGGTAAGGCGATATATACCATTACTATTATCTTCCGAAACAATATCCGCGTGTCCTTCCTTACTAAAAAAACAATAGACTCCTTTATATGTTTCTTGGAAAATAGTTATTCCATCAAAGGACGTTGTCAATTGGTAATTAGTATCACTAGTATAGCCTAATTCTAAGAAATTAATAGTGTTATTTATCGCGACTGTAGCTCCTACCTCTTTCCCACCTTCATTAGAAGGGTTCGTATAAACTATTCTATGATTTTGTGATTTCAAAATAGCATAGCCATCTGTTATTTCATTATCAGCACCAACTCGAACATCATCTTTTTTTCTCAAAGACATCTTTCGCAAGGCGTGTTATACTAACTTCTTCTGCATTGTATTCATCAATTACCTTTTTCTTCGTCAGTATCTTTTTAAATAAATAAACCTATTATTTAAACTATACTTTGAATAATCTTTTTATTCTCATTGAATTTCTCATTTATTTTTATCATAAACTGCTTCTTTTTAATGTAACTTGAAGATAGTTTTTTTATCATCTTTTTATAAAGATACAACATATTCGGTCTATCCTTTAACATTACCAAAGTATCAAATTCCAAACTAACATTAGAATTTTTCTTCTGAAAAGAAAAGAGATTTAACAAGTGACGAATCCAATGTTTCCTGATAATTTATCGATATTTTTTTCAGAAGTACTATTCGTTGTAATATCTTCTATATTACGATTACGCACGCGGACTTCGATACTTTGACTGTTAGCTAGTTCTATTAACAACTCTTTTTAGAACTTTCTTATCTTTTACCGCCTCGACAGTTGCTATTTTTGGTTATAGAATTAGGGAACTATCGCCTCTTCTCGCATACCTGGATATGTTTTTACCACAGAATCCGGAATTAAAAATCCAACTAAATTATTTTTTTATCAGCTTCTGGTAATTTTTGTTGACTTCGTCGAGTGAACAGCTCATAATCCGGTTTATAAGTTATTATTAAATACGATAATAATAAACTAGAAAACACCAAACATACTAACAAAAACAGATTTAAATCGTTCTCTTTTTATACCTTTCATATGAGCCCCTTATAACCATTCATCATCTATTCGTTCACAAGGTAAAGTTACAAAAAAATAATTGTCCCATAACCTTCTCTACTTTGTGCCCAAATACGCCCTTTATGTGCCTCAATAATATTTTTTTAGCAAGAGCAAGTCCAAGACCTGTTCCTCCCATACTTCTTTGTCGACTCTTATCAACACGATAAAAATCTATTGAATATTTTATCAATATGCACTAGCGGTATTCCAACACCTTCATCTTTTTATTGAGATATTAACCCTATTATGATTATAGTTTTTGTCTTACTCGAATGGTTATATTTTTTTACCATTTGGAGAATATTTTATGGCATTATTCATTATATTATCGAACACCTGAGTAAGTTTATCCTGATCACCCTCAACAAAAAAATAGGAGTTTTTGAAGTGTGTTTTATAAAATTCTTCTCCGGATGAGTTAATTCAAATCTATTAGATATTTGTTCAATCAGCTTATTAATATCTATAAACTCTTTTTTCATAATGCTCTTCTTTAATATCCATTTTCCCTAGTTGCATTAACTCATTAACCATCCTAATCATACGATTTGTTTCCTTGTGGATAGTATTGATAAACTGTGGAGCTAGTTCTTTATCGTTTATAACCCCTTCTTCCAACGCTTCAATATAACTATTCATCGTTGTTAAAGGCGTACGCAATTCGTGAGATACTGTTGAAACAAACTCGCGACGTTCTTTTTCTTGACGTTCTTGATCCGTTACATCATAAAGAACTATAATATATCCTTCTAACTCCGTTGACATCTGCGTCAGGTCTTCTTTTTCTTCTTTAACTATTTTTGAAAACTCTGCACGCAATAACAAACTTTCATCAGTTTTTCGAAGTATTAACAAGTAAACTATCTTCTGCCTCGATAATATCTCCGATATGTTCATATTCTGTAATATTCAAAAATTTTCAACGCATCTTTTCCGATAAAAAAATCTCCTCATCGCGAGCACCAATCATATCTTCTGCAGAAGTATTAATCAAGATTATTCGACCATTATTATCAGTCGTAATAATACCATCCATCATACTTTCAATAATAGTCGCTAGCTTTCTACGTTCTGTCTCTGTTACCGCTTGTTCCTCTTCTATCCTTTTTAGAAATCTTATTAAATACTTTTTGCCAAGTCTCCTATTTCATCATTAGTATCAATCCCAACAACCGTACCATAGTTCCCAGACGCCATTTTTTTAACTTGAGAACTCATTTTTCTCAATAGAACTTGTAACTGTCTTTGAGGCAACGAAACCTATGATTGTCGTAATTAAAAATAGATAGTACTGTCCCTATAATAAAGATTCTAGTAATACCATTAACATCCTGATAAACACTTTCTATATCAGCCATTAATGATACTACACCTACGATTTTATCCCCTTGCTTTATAGGGCTGACATAAATCCAAACCCTCTTTCCTAATTCGACATTATTCTGAATTTTTTTCGCACTTTTCTCCTGTTTTTTTAACACTTGGCTAACTAATGGATCGAAATGACCTTTTAGCTAAATATTCGTCATTTCCATTTTTAGATGATGAAGCTACAATTTTTAGAGTTATTATCAATAATACTAACAGATAATAATTTTTTTGTATATTAAATTCACTAATAAGTTTTTGCAATACCACTCTTAGCATTAGCAGAAGCAACATCTCCTTCTATTTTTGATACTTTCTCCATCAGTTGATGCACTACCTGCTTGCTCTTCATTATCAGTTTTTTTGCCATCTTTATCTAACTCTTCACGAATATGGTAATTCAGAATTTTTTTCTTGTTCAATAATATTTTTGTTCAAAGTTATTTATATTAGAAGTTCGCAGTTGTGCTGTAAAAAAATAGCCCTATCAGTTGTAGAGCTATTATATTTACAAGAACATAGACAACAACGAACTTAACTCTTATAGACGAAAACCAACGTCTATTAACATTCTTGTAATTAAATAAATTCATTACTCTTCACCTATGAAATATCCTACACCACGACGTGTCATAATATATTCTGGTTGCGAAGAATCAGTTTTCAACCTTTTCTCTTAAACGTCTTACTGTAACATCAACTGTACGCACATCTCCAAAATAATCATATCCCCATACAGTCTGTAATAAGTTTTCACGAGTTAAAACTTGCCCTGGGTGTTGAGCTAAATAATAAAACAAATCAAATTCACGACGTGTAAGATCGATTTCTTTACCATTTTTCTTAATAACATATGCATCCGGATAAATAACTATATCTTTTATCGCCAGCTCGCTTGTTTTTTCCTCTTCTACATCTTCTTGTTGTTTTGAAACACGACGAAGATTTACTTTAACACGAGCCATAAGCTCTCTTGTAGAAAATGGTTTAGTTACATAATCATCTGCCCCAAATTCTAATCCAAGCACCTTATCAATCTCACTATTTTTTGCAGTTAGCATTATTATAGGTATATTTTTTTCTTCGCACGAACTTCACGACAAACTTCCATACCATCTTTTTTAGGTAACATCAAATCTAGTAAAATCAAATCAGGATTTTCGCTAAATGCAAGTTCAACCGCACGTTCTCCATCATTCGCTATAATTACATCATAACCCTCTTTTTTTTCAAATTAAAGTCTAGAATTTTCGCAATCGGCTCCTCATCATCAACTACTAAAATTTTGTATTCAGCCATCCGAGCTCCTCCTTAATTATAAATTATTTCATAGTCTAATTTTTCTACTTTTTCGCATAGACTCTTCTATATTATATCATTTTTCTTTTTTTTCAGCACCTAACATGTAGAAGATTCGTATAATTAAGTATATTAACAATCTCTTAAATATTTTAAAGCTCTCTTGTCTTTACCCTACCTTATCATCTACTCTATGAAATATTTACTTTGCATTTGATTTTTTTCTTCTTCTCAATTTCATCTAACACACTCTGTATAAAGTTGTTAAATGTTACACTATAAGAATTTTTTTATTTAAACTATTCAAGATAGTTTCACTCTGCAAAGTTGAGTTAATCTGATCGCTCAAAGATGTCAGAATATCTTTCGATAACATACCTAACAACTTTAATATCTTCTAATGAAAAATTCTTTATACTCTGCAACAATATTTTTTTATGATTAACATCTCCATTTTTCCAAAAAGAGCTACCATCGTTTCTTGATTATCTCCTAAAAATCCCTTTATACCATGTATCCCTGCATCTTTTATTATATAAACATCTCCTAAATAACAGCCTATACCCAACAATTCCGAAATACGCGTGAAAAATATCACTTTCAGAAACAATTCTCTTCACAGACCCTGTAAATTCTAATTTTTTTCTTAGCAACCTTCTTAACTTTTCTATTATATCTGGCTAATCTCTCATAATATAAGACTTCATCCATATCTGGCGTCATAAAAAAATATCAACACCATCTTTTTAAATATAACGGCGCTGCATTATAAACTATTGTTTCCTTAACATTATATTCCAAAGCAACACGCATGGCGATATTCCCACCCTAAAGAATGCCCAGTTAAAATAATATTTTTCACCATACTTTTTTTTACCATTCTCTTATAAAAACCTATAACACGGTGGATAATGTTCTCCTTGCCCAAGGCAAACACCTACAACATCAGCATACAAATCCTTTTCTCGATCAAAATAATAGTTCGTTCCCTGTATAAGCTAAAAATATAATTGTCTAATTTAGTATTTTTAAATAAGCTTCCACTACTCCCTGTTTTCTCATCATAAAAACTTGTTACAAACTCAAGCTCTGATGGAAAAGCTTCCCGTTTTTTTATCCAATTCAATATAATTATAAATCATCTTCTTTGAAGTCTTCATTTTTTTGTCAATGTCTCTATCCTATAGACGATAAAGGATGCATTACTCGTCAAATCAAAAATTTTTCGCCATCAATTCTACCTCCATATCATAATTTTTATAATACTATACTTCCCGTAATCTAGCAATTGTTAACCTTTAATCCCTTAATAAATCTCCTTTTATAAGACTAAAAACCACCCTCTACGAATCAATTTTCTCCCAATATATTAGTAACATTTTTTTCGAGAAATTATTTATACAATCTACTATATATTTCTTTTTATTTTTTTGTTATAATAAGTTTACTACAATTCGAGGTAAATTATGAAAATATTACTAGCCTACTCAAGTAGAACTAAAAAACACAAAAAAAGTAGCAGAGGCTATCTATAATGAGATAAAAAGCCTAGCAGATGTAACTTTACTAGATATAAAAAGACAAAAAAACAAAAACTACAAGAACAATATGACTTGTACATCTTAGGGTGCTTGGACAGACAAAACAACTGCCAACAAAAAAATGCAAAATTTCATAAATGTACAAGATATAAAAAGACAAAAAAAGTAGCACTTTTTTTAACTTGTAGTGTCCCACGAGAACATTATCATGCAGATGATTCAATAAACAATTATATAGACTTTTATGAAAGAACGTGGTAACGACGTCCTTAAAAACATTTGTTTGCCAAGGGAAAATAGACCCTAAAGGTACTTATCGTCTTTAAAAATATTGTCATGGAAAGACCCTAATTTTTATTCACAAAAGCTACACCAGATTTGGTGGATATGGTGAAAAGAATCAAAATCACATCCTGATCAAAAAGATTTACACGATGCTGGACTTTGTTTTAAAGAATTGCTACAAACTGAACTTTCTTAAATCAAACCTTAATAAGTCCTAAGGAAAACCTTAGGACTTATTTTTATACAGCATTTCCAGTAAAGTATAAAAAGCACCTTGAACAAATGTCCAAAGTGCTTTATTTTTTTATCTAATTATCTTACACGGATAAATACTGGTCCACTTCCAACGTTAACACTGTTAACTACTGTTTGGTTACCGTTCCATCCACCGTGGATAGCTTGTCCGTTACCTGCATAAACAGCGATATGAGCAAATCCTAAACCACCGTTAGCATAGTATACTAAGTCTCCTGGTTGCGCTTGAGATGCTGGAACAACAGTTCCTAAACTCATATATCCTGCTGGCCAGTCGTGGAAATTAATTCCTACTGCTTTAAGAGAGTTAGTTACAAGCATTGTACAATCTTGGATTCTTCCTAATTGAGCCATAGCTGCTTGATAAATTGCTGCCGCTTTGTTTGAAGACGCCACTTGAGTTGTAGCTGCTGGTGCCGGTGTAGCCGCTGGTTTAACTTCAGCTTTTGGAGCTGGAGCTGGTGTAGCTGCTGGTTTCGCTGCAGGGGCTGGTGTTGCCGCTGGAGCTGGCGTAGCTGCTGGTTTCGCTGCTACTGTTGCTGTTGGATCAACTTTTACTACAGTTTGTGCTGATGTAGTTTGAGTTACAGATGCTTTTTGCTACTGTAGCCGCTGTTGTTTGAGTTTTAGCCGCTGCAGCTGCATCGATTCTTAAAACTTCACCAACGTAGATTAAGTTTGGATTAGAGATATTGTTTAATTTAACAAGTTCATCTACTGATACACCAAATCTACTAGAGATTTTCGCTAAAGTATCTCCTAAAACTACTGAGTAGTATCCTTCTTGTTTTTGCTTGAGCTACTTGGTTAACAGTTGTGTTATAAGTTAATTTATCTCCAGGGAAGATTAATGAACTTGTTAAGTTGTTATCGTGCATAAGTTGGTCAACAGTTGTTCCATTGTTAATAGCGATATCCCAAAGTGTATCACCTTTTTTAACTGTATAAGTATCAGCGTCAGCTACTTGTGCTAAACCAAAAGCTACTGTTGATACGATTGCTGTTGTTGCTACTAATTTATGTAATTTACTCATCTAAAAATAATTTCTCCTTAAAATCTGATTTCGAGCTAAAACGCTCTCTAATAATATTTTCTAAATTTCTATTTTTTTCTAAATTGTTATTTCAAAACTTTAATATCTATACGTCTTTAACTCCATTTAAACACCTTTTAAGTTTTCGTTTTAATTCTGACGTAATACCATTATATGATGTAGAAAAAGTTTTTTTCAATACTTGTAACAGTTTTGTAACAATAGTGATAAAAACCTGTCACAAAAGCTTTACTGTCGTAATTTTTGAGTTATATTTGAGGCATAAAAAATTGCACTAATAAGTATTTTATTATATAGTTATCGTGTAAGTTTTTTTAATGAAAAAAATTATTAATATCACTTGCTACTACACCAATAAGGGAGGCTTTATGACAGACTTAAGCACATCAGTTTCACTCGTGAAATTATCCTTTTTATTTTTTTAGAAGGACTGTTGTCATTTTTATCACCTTGCGTTATCCCGATTTTACCTATCTATATCGGAATACTGGCTGGTAAAAAGAGCAAAATGAACACGGTGAATTGGTTTTTAATAAACGCAATACCATTACAAATACATTATTCTTTGTCTTAGGTATTTGCTCGACATTTTTCATTTTTAGCATTTGCAACAAGCTTTTATTAGTATTTTCTTAAACGAAAATATTAAAACTTTGCAAATAGTTAGTGGAATACTTATTGTTTTTTTATGGGATTACTTCAACTTGGAGTTTTTCAAAATCGGTTTTTAAAAACAAGAGTTTTCCATTAAAGATAAAGTAAAAAAAGAAAAAGGTAACAAAACTACTCCAGTTTTAGCCTTTCTAATGGGCTTTTACATTTAGTTTTTCATGGACTCCATGTATTGGCCCTATCCTAGCAAGTGTATTTTTTTATACGCTTCTAGCCATACGGGTATTATGAGTATAATTTTGGTATTAGTATATTGTTTAGGATTTATCTTACCATTTATTTTTGTAGCATTTTTTTCGCATCTACGTTATTGAGAATATTCAAGAAACATACTAATATTTTAAAAATATACACAAATAATTTCAGGAATAATATTAATTATAATTGGTATATTAATACTAAGTGGTTCTTTTTGTATCACTTATGAGATATTTTAATTAAAAAGGAGACTAACTTATGAAAAAAATTATCACTATTAGGCGCTGCTTTTACTTAGTAGCTCACTTCTTTTTAACAGCTTGTTCAAAAGAAGAACCTAAAAAAGAAGATACATCAAACTCTTCTCAAGAAAAAAGAAGAGAAAACAACAACTCAGGCTTATAACTTTACTGTAATGGATAAAGATGGAAAAGAAGTTAAACTTAGCGACTTTAAAGGTAAAAAGTTTATATCAATGTTTGGGCTTCTTGAGTGCGGACCGTGCCTTCGCGAAATTCCAGAACTTGAAAAAGTTTATCAAAAAGTAAAAAGCTAGAGAAGATATTGTCTTTTTATCTATTACTTCTCCTAACGATGAAGTCTTCAAAAATCAAAAATCCTAGCGATAAAAGTAAAGATGTTATCCTAGCAAAAAGCTAAAGAACTTAACCTTACTTTACCCAGTGTTATTTGATGTTAACGATCGTTTCTTAATAAATTACGGAATCCGCTCATTCCCATCTCATATTTTTATCAATAGTGATGGTACTATAGCAAATAGATTCCCAGGTTCATTAACTGAAGAAAAACTTATCGAAGAACTAGAAAAAAATGAAATAACATTAAACCGTGAATCTAGCTATTTTAGATTCACGGTTTTATCTATAACTATTAGATTCTCTCTACTTTGACCTTGGTCGTGCGGTATACAATTGTACCTTTAGAAAAATTCAAGACTATTCGCTATTGTATTAGCCTTTGTTTTCTTAATATTTTTCTTCATTACTTTTGATTTCCAACTTAATAAACCCCTTTATTTACCTGTAGTCTTACTTCGTAAATTATAAAATAAGTTTACCATTTTATATCTTTTTGAAACATCTTGAATCCCTTGATAATGGCTCTGGATTTCTGACTTTTTTTCTTTGCTCAAGTTCACGATTTCTTTTTTCAATTTCTATCATCCTTTTTATTAGCTTCATTTACATAATAGTAATATATCTCTATGATAATCCTTAACTTCGTCAATAGTAGTACCATCTAAAAATAATTTTTATCGCCTATTACACTCGCGATTCCAGGTCTATGCATTGTTGTATATTGTGGTGGAGAATTCCATAATTGAATAAATAGATTCTCCCATAATTCGCTTGGTACCCTTGAAAGTTTAAATGGTATTTTATATAATGCTGAACCTCTCGTTCCATCCATTTTTGGGCACAGTAACTTCATTTGTTAAAAATGCCTATAACTTTTATTTTCTCATCCTCGTTATCTTCTTTTTCCTTTATAACCACTCTTTGTTAAATATCGGTATATTCCCAGGCTTAGGTTTGCTTTTTCCTTCCATAAATTGTAGCAAGCAATTCTTGTAATTTTTCCTCAAATTTATTATCATCCTTAAAGTCTATACCCAGTTTACTCAATAGATAAGTTGGGAAACATTCTTCTATTTCTCCTTTTTCGTATTATAGGTATAAACTTTCTTTCATTTTGTTTTTGAAACAATTCTCCCGCTATAATATGGCCCTCATATCCTACACCGCTTTGTCTATTGTCTGCTTTTTCTTTATAATTTGGCGTGCAAATAATCAATACGTAATTAGCTCTTGTTATTTCTTTCTTCATAAATTGTGGTAATCTATCTCCCAGCTCTAAATCATACTGATCTATATGGATATCCACACCATTTTCTATTAAATGATTAGCAAGTTTTTTTGTCCATTCAATATGTTCTTCATCTTCCCACGAATACGACACAAAAACCCTTGGTCTTATAATATCTGCCATAGCCTACCTCCAACATTTACTACAAATTATCAACCTAGCTCTAAATAATCGCTTTTATCCTCTATTTATAACTCTCCCAATTTTTTCAAAACAAACTCATCGAAGAAGTGTTCTTGAAGCACTTCATGTTCAAATTTTCGGTAATGAATAATCTCTTTATTCGGTAATAATTCTAATAATTTATCTTGGCATTTTTCGGTGTTCTTACATTAAGATGTGAGTAACCATAATAAACTTAGTGCTTCTGCTTCTTTTTGCATAATTAAGAATATCTATTTCACTTAAACAATCTAACATATAGTCTTCTTTTTTTGTGGGAAATTACGATTATAATCTCGAATAGCTTCGTAAATTCCCACGTCAGCATTTTCTTTAAAAAATAGTTTCAAAAATCTATATTTTTGGGCGTTTGAGATAAATAATCTTGCTATATCTTTTTGTTACTGCAGCCGCAGCTAAGCCTACACTAGCTCCTTGTCCTATTCCTAAAACATTAATCTCTAATTCAGGAAATTCTTTTTTTAACACTGCCACCAAATCTATTGCATCTTGATAAACAAAATTATAATATAATTCATCATTTTGATTGTTTAAAAATGGGAAATAAATTGAAGCTGGTTGTCTATTTTCACTTCGCCCTACTTGTCCTCGAACATGTAATGAAGCTACTGCATAATCAAGTATTGCGTATCTCCCCAGGTTAAGATAATCTTTTGGGAAAGCTTTGTAATCTGGTATTTCTATAAAAAAACCCTCGCACTTGTCCTTTAGGAACCATTACTTCTGCGTAAATTTTTGAATTATCTACTGCTGTATAGGTTAATTCATAGTAATCCAACCTTGGATGATTATCGGCAATTTTGTTCAAATTATATTCAAATTGTCTATTTTTCTAATTTCACTAGTTCTTATCCTCCTCTTAGATTTTCTACAATCTAGCATGCAGGTTCGTTCCCTTTGCTAGTCGTCTAATAAAAAAATCTTGCCGTTTTTGTATTAAAATCTGGTATGTTTTTCGTGACCATATTTTTTTATAAAAACCAACTCTTTTTCTAATTCAAATTGTTATACACTGCAAACTGTGTTTCTATCGGACAAATAACATCGATATTGCTAGCTCAAATAGTACTTTCGACTTTACTCTTGGCGCAAAGTTTTTCGCATCTATATACGCTAATCTATTAAATAGTTTCTCATCATTTTCCCCTGTTGAACTGAACCAGCGTGTATAATAACGGATACTCTCATAGGCGACTAAATCTAGATCGAGATCGTAAACTTTTTCATATCAGATAAAAACGGATAAAGAATTATACATTTTTTATGTCGTTCAAACCTGCGCACATTGTCGCAAAGCCCCCACCTTGTGAGCCGCCAGCACAATTTATATTATTAGCATCTATCCCCTCAATATCTTTCGCAATACGAATAAGCAAACACATATCAAGAATGTTTTTAACATAAATCATATTATCCAACTCATCATCAATACCAGCAACTATATGCCCTGCAACAGTGGTTCCAAGAATACCACCTATATCTTGACTTTTTCCACCTTGACCTCGAAAGTCCATCGCAAAAACCGCATAACCTAAAGAAGCATACGCTGTTTTTCAAACCAGTTTCGATTACATCCTGGATAACCGTGGAAATAAAAATAAGGCTGGAATTTCACCATTACTCACAGGTTTTATAAATTTTGCATAAATACGCGCTCCATCAAAACTTGTAAAAATACAAATCGTAGTATTTTACATTATCGAAGTTTGAAAAACTCGACCTCTGTTAACTCATAATCCAATGGTACGCTATTTATAAATTCTAGCTTTTTATCCCAATAACTGTCAAAAATTCAGAGGTCTACTCCAACTTCCTAAATATTCAGTAATATCCATAAAAACTCCTTTCTATTTCATTCTGCAATTAAATTATAACCGCTTCTTACAAGTATCACAATAATTATTTTTCTAATTTATAAAAAAACAGCCCTAAATATTTTAGGGCTGCCTTTATTATGTAAGTTTGTTATTTAATCAAATTAATTTATTATTTTTGCTTCTTTTTACGTATTCTTGATCTTTAGTATGAATAGTAAGTCCTGTGATATTTTTTTGTAGATTTGAAGAAGAAACTACAAATATATCCGAATACTAATGAACTTAAGAATGAGAATCCAGAGAAGATGAATGGACTTTGTTTTGCATAAGTTGTGTAGTCTTGGATATAGTAACAAACTAATCCTGCTACGATAAGTCCTAATAATGCACCAGCTCCATTTGCACGTTTAGTAAAGATACCTAATGCAAATGTTCCTGCTAGAGGCACCCCTAGTAAACCTGTATATTTAAGGAATAAATCCCAAGTTTCTTTTTGGTTAGTATTTACGAAGTACAATGCTGCGATTGTTCCTAATACCCCTGCTATGATAATAATAACACGAGCTAAAAGAACGTCTTGTTTAGCGTCTTTACTAGTACCGAAGAAACGTTGTTTAATATCAACTGTAATACAAGCCGAAATTGAATTTAAGCTTGAAGAAATTGTTGATTGAGCTGCCGCTAAAATAGCTGCGATAACTAATCCAGCAACACCTGCTGGTAATGCAGTTAAGATGAAGTAAGGTACTAAAGCTGTTGTGTTAGCTGCTTTCCCTACTACTTCCGCATTCATGAAATCCGGTAATTTTGTTACAGCATTTGCCCCTTTGTAGAAACTGTATAGAACTGTTCCCATTCCGTAGAAAATTGGAATAGTTATAAATGCTAATAATCCGTTTGTCCAAATTGATTTGTTAGTTTCTTTAATAGACTCTGTAGTACTATAACGTTGAACAACGTCTTGAGAAGCTGTATATTGTTGTAAGTTATTAAAGATTGATCCTATAAAGATAATTGGAATAGTTGACGCTGTAAATGACCAGCTGAATTTTTGTGCTGTAACGATTTTACCGTTAGCAAGAGCATCTGTTGCAACATTTCAAAAACCACCTACTTGGTATACCCCAAGAATAATAACAAGAATAGCTCCTCCAAGTAAAATAATTCCTTGAATAACATCTGTCCAAATAACCCCTTCAATACCTCCCATAAACGAGTAGATAACACAAAGTATACCGATTGCCGCACATACTAAATATGGGTTAACTGTTGACACTGAAGTAATTGCAACTGTTGGTAAATAAACTACAATCGCAATACGCCCAATGTGGAATAATGAGAACAAAACACTTCCAATAACACGCATACTTGGGTTGAAACGTTCTTCTAAATATTCATACGCTGTTGTTACATCTAATTTTCTAAAGAACGGAACATAGTAATAAATTAATATCGGAATAATCGCGATAATCGCAACGTTCCCTGCTGCATATGTCCAGTCTCCATTAAATGCTTTTTCCGGTGTCGCCATAAATGTAATGGCAGATAGCGTTGTTGCATAAATTGAAAATCCTACTGCCCAAGAAGGAACCTTCCCTCCTGCTTTGAAAAAATGCCTCTGTACTCTCCCCAGCTTTTTAGTGAAATACATACCTACTCCTAGCATAGCTAGTAAATATAGTCCTAAAACTATACTGTTTAACGTACCAAAATCCCTACTTTATCCATGGTATCTTCCTCCTATTTTTAAAACATATTTACTTCTAGGCTCTTCGCCTTATATTTTTCCCCTTAACCTATTTACTCCTGCATTAATAATTAAAGATTGTAATCTTTAACTAATTTTTTTCTACCTCTGCTACTTTTGCTGGGTCAAATACTTTCATAGGTTGTTTACAGTAACCAGCATCGATACCTTTTACTTTTAAGATTTCTTTTAGAGTTTGATATAATCCTAGTTCTAAAAACTTTTTCAATTACATCGTTAGCTTGATGTTGAAGTTCATAAGCTTCTGCAACTTTACCTTCTTTAGCAAGTTCAAAGATTTTTTTACTTGTTTGTCCATTTACGTTGTAAGTAGAACCGATAGCTCCATCTACTCCTGTAATAGCCGCTTGAACTAGCATTTCATCAAATCCAGACCAGATAAGTTTATCTGGGAATCTTCTTCTAAATCTTTCAAGTTGATAGAAGTCAGCCGCTGTGTATTTAACACCGATAACTTTTTCATCTTCAAATAATTCAGCAAATTGATCTAAACTAATTTTAACCCCTGTTAAGAAAGGAATGTAGTAAAGAATCATGCTGTTGTCTGTTGCATCAATAATTGTTTTGTAGTAATGTTTGATTTCGTTGAATGATAATGGATAGTAGAATGGAGTAACTGCTGATAATGAGTCATAGCCTAATTCTGTTGCATATTTAGCAAGTTCTACCGCTTCGTTTAAGTCTAACGATCCAACTTGAGCGATAAGATTTACTCTATCCCCTACTACTTCTTTTACAAATTTAAAAATTTGTTTCTTTTGAGCAGTGTTTAATAAGAAGTTTTCCCCACTACTTCCATTAACATATAATCCATCAACCTTACTAACGTTGATATTGTGCTCGATTACTTGACGTAATCCCTCTTCTTTTACCTCACCATTTTCGTCAAATGGGATAAGCAATGCTGAATACAGCCCTTTTAAATCTTTCATTATAAAAACCTCCGTTATTTGCTTTTTAGCTTTTTATTTAACACATTAAATTTTAATACAATTATATTGTAAAAACGTTTACTTTTTGTTTGTCAAGCCAAAAAAATTCTAATTTTTATTTTTAAAAACCCTTTAGCACCTTATATTGATAAAGTAGTATCCACTATTACTTCACTTCCATAAATTGCCTTTTAGGTATTTATCTCTCATCGCAATATAGAAGTTAATTATTTAACACATTAAAACACTTTAACTCTTTTAAATACTTTTTAGCTATCCCCCTCTGACGTTAATTAGGCATAATAAAAAAAGCAATGACAAACATCTCTTTGCCATCACTTTTCTCTATTCTATGATTAAGGGTACTTATCTATCGTAACTTCCTATAAGCAGCATATCCCCATCTAACCGACAATCGCTACATTGAGTTGTTAGAATAAAACTATCTCCTTTTTAATATCATACACAGTATCTTCTACCTTAATACGACCTTGACCTTCTAACACTGTGAATAAATTCCCTGTATCGTTCTTTGTTAACTCTGCCTCTCCTGATACTTCGATTTTATAAACACCAAAATATCTTTCTTCTGCAAGTTGCGTTACTTTTTATATTTCCAACTTCGTAAACTTCTTGCTCTAGTTGGACTTTTTCAAAAGGAACCGCAGTTACATCTTTTGTTTTTTTCTATATGTAGTTCACGTTTGTTACCATCTTTATCCGTACGGTCATAATCATAAACTCTATACGTTGTATCAGAATTTTGTTGCACTTCATAAATTAAGTTCCCTGCACCTATTGCATGTAAAGTTCCCGCTGGGATATAGAAGAAATCACCTTTTTTTACCTTTTCTCTAATAAATAAATCATCCCATTTTTCTTCATCGATACCACGAGTGAACTCTTCTTTCGTTTTTCGCTATATGACCATAGATTAATTCTGCATTTTCTTTCGCATCAAGAACATACCAACATTCTGTTTTCCCTAATTCACCATTTTCATTTTACACGTGCATAGTCATCTTCTGGGTGAACTTGCACAGATAGAGTAATCACTTGCATCTAAAAATTTTTACCAACAATGGAAATTTATCGTATTTTTTTCTTAGTAAAAAAAGTTCCGGTCTTTTTCTCGTAGGCTTCTTTTTAATGTTAAACCTTTTAACTCACCATTTTTATTAAAGAGCTACCATTTTTCATGAGCAGCAATTACCCATGCCTCACCTATATTTCCTTCAGGAATAGCGTAGTTGAATTTTTTTCTAAATTTCTTCCTCCCCATATTCTTTCTGCAAATACCGGTTCTAAAAAATATTATTGTATCCATAACTATCTCCTCATCATAAATATTTTCTACATTTTCTCTGCTTTTTATAATAACATAAAAAAACTATATTGGCTATTCTGTCTCTACCCTTATTTACTAAAACACACGACTTCTAATATTTTAACGATTTATTTAGGCTTCTATACCGGTGATTTTTCTTTCCTTAATCAAAAACTAAAGAAACTATTTCTATTTTTATTTTTTTATGTTAATATATCAATGAAAAACATTTTAAAAAATAAACATAATAAAGAGCCTCCGACTATAAGTCCTTATTTATAAACAATTTATTTAGGCTCTGAAATTAAGAAAGTAGGTATTATATGTATTTAGGAATAGATATTGGTGGAACAAGTATTAAATTTGCTGTTTTTGATGATAATTACAAAATTATCCATTACGAAACTTGTAAAACACCTGATAATGTAACAGTAAAAATCACTGACGAAATGTTTTAGAATCGCTAGCAAGATTCGTGAAAGCTATAACTTCAACGCAGCTGGAATCTCAGCCGCCGGAGTTATCGATAACATAAATATGGAAGTTATTCGTGCAGCTCCGACTATTAAAAAAACTACGTGGGCACAAACTTCAAAAAGATTTCGGAGACCGCCTAGGAGTAGATGTTTATGTTGATAACGACGTAAACTGCGCACTTCTTGGTGAGCAATGGTTAGGTGGAGCAAAAGGTCTTGATGAAGTATTTTGTATGGCATTAGGAACAGGTATCGGTGGTGCTTACTACTTAAACAGCTTACCATTCGGTTCTAACTTCGGTGTTGGTGAAATCGGAGCATCTGTCTATGATGTTGAAACTGATACAACATATGAACAACGTGCCTCTACTATCGCACTTGACCGCAAAATTAAAGCAGAAATGTATGATGGCCTTAGCGTTATCGAATTCTTCGATCTTTGTAAACGCGAAGATACTAACGCCCTAAAAATTCTTGATGAGTGGCTATACGAAGTAGCTCGTGGTATTGTTAATCTTCTATGTATTTTAGATCCGAAATATATCGTTATCGGTGGAGCAGTTTCTGCTCAAGGAGATTATCTTCTTAACAAACTTGAAGCAAAAGTAAGAGAACTACACCCGATAAAAATTAACAAAACTAAATTCTTAGCTGCTTCTCTTGGTAATGACGCAGCTTTATACGGTGCTATAAGCCCATTTGTTAAAAAATAAATTAATTGAAGAAGAAACTTAAATCCTAGATTTAGGTTTCTTTTTATACTAGTCCAATTCTCTTTTTTTCTCATTCCAAATAATCTTTTGTTAAATACACCAACATTTCTTTATATCTCCTCAAAAATTTTTTTATTAAAAATTTCTATTTTTATCTTTACAAAATTCCCTTTTAAATGATATTATAAAATTGAATTAACACATTAAATTTTTAGGGGATTTTATTTATATTATTAATTAGGGAGGTTTACTTTTGAAAAATACGAAAAGATTATTAATGATATTATTTTTGAAAAATACAAACTGGTATGTTTAAAGAGGGAGAACAACTTTATACAGAAAAAGAAATCAAAAGAAATTTACAACGTAAAGTAGTACCACTGCTGTACGAGTTCTGAATGAGTTGGAAACTGCTGGGTATATTTTTAGAGTCCAAAGGTAAAGGAAGTTTTGTTAATAAAACATTAGTTAATAAAAAGTCTACGTGACAGAAAAACAACAACTTCCACAAACACTTTAAAGAATCTGTTTCTGAACATTCTGATGTTATAGAAGCGGAAATTATTCAAGACAAAGAGCTTTGTGCGAAATTAAAAATTAAAAAAATCAAAAATTACTGAAAGTTGTCCGTATCAAATATATAGGAAATGTTAGTTGGGCTCATCAAACTAACTATATTCCACTTAAATATTTACCAGACATCAATATAGCTGATATAGACGGATTCAAAGAATTGGCAACAATGATTAGAAAATATCGTATCGATATTCACCAAGAAAAAAATCTAAAAATACATGAAAGTTATAGTTGATGCACCGAAAAAGTTGCTGACTTCATTGCAAAAGAAGGTGAGCCTTGTTTCGAGTTCGACAGATATACTTATTTTTTTCTGACGGAAATATCTTTGAATATGTGAAAAATTTATATAAACTATAAATACTACAGCTTAACAATTAAAGATTAAAAGGTTACTTGAATTTAGGGGATGTCCCTATAACTAAAAAAATGTTTAACCCTATAAATATATGTTTTAGGTAAATTAGCAACAAAAAGAGAACTATACTTCAAATAAGTTGGTTCTCTTTTTCTATAATTTTATTAGATATTTCCTTTTAACAATTAAAGCTATCGTTAAACTTTCGGATTGTAATTAACTCCAAACTGTCCCAAAAAAATTCATCTTTTTCTATTGTTAATCTTCCCATATTACTCCTTGAATATGAACTTCCATTATACCTTTTTCCAATCTGTTAAAACTGTATCTCAACAGTTCGTCTGATTTCTTCTGTAAGTATTTTTTTGAGATATTATGCTTTTTCTAAGAGTTCTCTCTCTGTTTTTGGTTTTGTCTTCAGTTAATGGAACATTTTTCCCGCGGAAAGTCACAGTATTTCGCAATTTATGATTATCCATATCATATAGATAGTTTATATCTAAATATACACCTTCGGCAATTAATGTTGAACTAATCACAAATATTTTCTTTTTTATTATTAAGATTTATTAAAGAAAAATTCTATATTACTTCCATTAACTTGTTCTTTATAGTATAGTTTTGCAATATCTATTCCTAGGTTATCTCTACACACATATTTTATCTGCGGCATATTATCTACTGTTCTAAGTGGTAATAAGTTATAATATGAATTATACATCTCTTCAAATGCATTTCTATTATTTATTTTTATAATATCCATATATACTACCTACTAAAACTACTGTTGTTATTATAAATATTTTCCATTTCTTACTTAGTTTTTTTCATTAAAACACCTACTTCTCACCATAATATACCTCTAAAAAGTTAGACCAAAAATCTAACTTTTTGGAGGTCAGCTATTTTTATGACTAAATATAATTTTGAATTTAAAAAGAAAAATAGTACTAGAGTATTTAAATGAAGGAATTGGATATATAACATTAGCTAAAAAGTACAATATAAAAATCAAAAAGCTAATATTATAATTTGGGTTTCTAAGTATAAGAAATATGTAGACGAAGGATTATTTATTCCCAGAAAAAAAGAAAAATATTCTTTCAAAAAGTTATTTGTTGTAGAATTATACTTAACAAGTGAACTCTCATATAAAGATATAACTTTACAAGAAGGTATAATTAATCCTGCGTTAATTTGTAACTGGATAAATCGTTTTTAGAGCTGTAGGTCCTGATGCATTGAGAGATCGAAAGAAAGGTCGGAAAAAGTTCAATGGCTAAATCAATTAAAAAGTTAAGTGAGAAAACGACAAATGATAGTATACCTAAAGAATATGTAAAAGAATTATAAGATCAATTACTTCAACCAAAGATAGAAAATGCATTTTTAAAAAAAGAAATGAGGAGACTGCGTTTAGAAGAAGAAGCTCAAATGAGAAAAGACAAGAATCATATGTAGTCTCCAAGAAAATTTCAAATTAAAAGATCTTCTTTTATATACAAAAATGCCAAAGGCAACATATATATACTGGCAAAAAGCGATTAGATAGAGTTGATTCTGATAAAGAACTCGAAGAAATAGTAAATAATAGAAATATAAGAGAATAATAATAGAAATATAAGAGAATAATAAAGATTATGGTTATAGACGTATGTGCGGAGCATTGCGTAATTTAGGACACATAATAAACAAAAAGAAAGTTCAAAGAATTATTCAAAAACTTGGACTACAAATTACATCATTCACTAGAAAAAAAGTAGAAAAATATAATTTGTATAAGGGGAATATTGGAAAAACATCTAAAAACAGAATTAGAAGACGTTTTAACATAACTATTCCATATCAAAAAAATCACAACAGATACAACTGAATTTAAGTATTATGAAGTTAATGAAAAAGGAAAAGTGACAGTAAAGAAACTATAGTTAGGTCCATTTATGGATATGTATAACAGAGAGATAATAAGTTATAGTATAAGCGAACGCCCAACAGCTAAGAATATAATGGATGCACTAAAAAGAAGCTATAAAAGGTTACAGCGATAGAAGAACTTTCCATTCTGATCAAGGATGGGCTTATCAGATGAAGTCATATGCAAAAAGATTAAAAGAGGAAGATATATTCCAAAGCATGTCTAAAAAGCAAATTGTTTAGATAATTCAGTAATAGAAAAATTTCTTTGGTATATTAAAACAAGAAATCTATTATGGTGTAATATATAGAGATTATAATAAATTGAAATTAGCTATTAAAAAAATATAAAATATTATAATGAAGATAGCATTAAAGAGAAATTAGGGTTGGTTAAGCCCTAAACAATATAGACTAAAACATATGGCTATATAAATATAAAATGATAGCGTAGCAGTCATTTTTAACTACTACGCTATCTAGGGTCCAACTTTTTGGAGTCAGATCATATTCTCTATTTTTTTATTTATATTATGATTTATCTCCAAAAGACTGCTCTACTATTTCTGTGATATGCGATGCCATAGTTCCCATTTCTTCCATCCTAGCTCCTAAAAGCTTCAATAGATTTCCCTTGATTTTCATTTACTAATCTTAAAAAAACCCTTGAACTTGTCTGTATATTCTATCCATTATTGCCGCTGTAACTCTTTTGAGCTTTTATCACATCAGATAAGGTAGAATAACCATATATCGCATCCTCTAAATAGCTTCTAAGTTGTGTTTTTAATGAAGGTATTGCTCCGCCTGCACTATCAATAGTTTGAACAGTTTCATGATAGTCTTGCTCAATAGCATTTATAAAGCTTTTACAATTCTTTTTAATACTTTCAGATATACTAATACTACCTTCCACTGTATCATAAAAATGTATATCTTCACCTTCTTTATAACAAATTTCTATAGGATATTCCCCTATAACATCTTCAGCTGTATACTCAGTATCCTTTAAGGCAACATATGTACTATTCATACTGTTTTTAGATTCTGTTAAATATCCAGAAAAAAAGCCTTTATCATACTATCTCCTAAGGTATTTGTTGTATTATCAACTTGCTGATCAAACGCTTTTAATACTTCCAAGTCATCAAATAGATTTGACTTTTTCACAAAAGTATCAAAATCAGCTGGTACATTCCCAACCTTGTAGCCTCCCATTACATCCTGGTTAGATCTCCAATTTTGCTCTATTGTACTATCATTATCTTTATGACTAGCTGCTAATGCATTAACACTAGTAATCATACTATTTATACATTCTTCCATTTTATCTACATTAGCTTGTTCTACTTTTAATACTTCCGAAAGAGGATTAGCTATTCCATCCTCAAATGATGACCTTATACTCTGACCCTTTAAAGTATCATCTATACTTTTCTTAAAAGCTGTTTATTGTCTGTTCCCTTTTCGAGCTAATTTTGTTTTTAGTATTCAATGTAATCACAGGACTTACCAGCATAATACTACTGGCTATGATAATGCTTTTTATTTACAGTATCTGATGTTTCTTTTGCTTTTCTCTTCAATATATCAAGCATTTTAGTTACTACATGATAATCCCACGATCCTCCACTTCGATAGCACCATTTTTTTAAAAACCACTAAACCCAAACCAATCAAACTGTCTAGAAAAATTGATATGTACTATAATTACTTATTTCTTTAAATAATGGACTATTATTCTCTAATGTCGTATAAAAATTATCTAATCTTTTTATACTTTTTATAAGGTTTATTTGTTCTAGGTAACTTACTATTGACTGTTCTAAAGTTTCAGTCCTATTTGCTTTTTCTTGATTCCACATTATTATTGGTTGATGTTGATTTACTTAATAATCCTCGTATTTGTTCTAAATCTTTCAGTAATCCTTGCAAATTTTTGATAATCCTTGCAACGAAGAAAAATTAATAACTATATTTTTTTCCCAGCAACACTACCTGGCATTAAATCTGTTGCAATTAACTTATCTCTTCCAAATTGTGCATCAATTATACCATCTTTATCCACATCTACCGAAAGCCCTTGAGTCTTATTAAGCATCTCTTCTCTTTCTTTATTTCTTGATTCAGCTTGTAACTTTTTATTTCTTCTGGTTTTATCCCATGCCTCAACCCTATTTCCATCTTTTATCAATAAGGTTTCCGTTTTTTTATCAAATCGATATCCTCCCCACAGATGTTGATCTGCACCTTCTGCCACAGCATATCCTACCAATCCAAAAAAAGAAGCGTGGGTACTATAGTTTTATTTACTCCTTTAAATTTATAAGTTTTTACCTACCGTTCCCTCACCTTTTTTTATAACCTAATCCCTATCGGATCATTACTATCTACATAATTATGTATTTTATCATATAAAGGCGCTAACATTAACCCGCTGATCGTGGGATAATGTAGGATAAATATTTGGACCATTATAGATATGAGCAGACTTTATTCTAGAGTAATCTGTTACATTGGCTAAAGAATATTGAGCATCCATAGAACCCAATGAATGGGCATATATATTAATTTTTAGCATTTGGGTACTTTTTCCATCATTTCTTTTAAATAGTCTGATGAGGCCTCCAGTTGCCCTGTAACTCCTTTATCTCCAAACAATATCCTCTTAGCCATTGGACCATCATTATCAATCCAATCTTTTTTCACCTCTCCAGCTTCACCGGAAAATACATTAACAGGGTTAGTTGAACCCCTATATAATATGGTTATTTCTTCTACCTTTTCTCTTTCACTAAGTGGTGCATCTGGTGTTACACTCTCGGTTTGGGTTCCGCCACTTGTTTTTTTGTATAAGTGAAAATTTGTTCTCCATTATTACTACGGTTATTATTAATGTCAGATAAAAGTACCTACATATCCCCTCATCTACTTCAAGTATATCACCTGGTTTGTTATCTTCATATTCCTTTTTCGCTAGTTCTACATTTGTTTCGTCACTATACCCCATAAAACTACCTCACTTCTCCATTTCCTCTATCTGTCATTTTCCATAATTCAGGAGAAATAGTTCTTGCTCCTGTCTTATATCCATCTCCAGTCGAATCTTTTTCCAATGTTGTATTAACTCTCAGCTCTTCATTATCGTTTACTATTACTGAGATATTGATTCCCCCATTGGATTTGCTTTAACCTTATCATAGTCAATCTTATAGCTTTTAATATTTCCCTCTGAAGTTAGTGCCTTTGCCTCCATTTTTCAACATAGCTTCTATCGCTTCTTTTTGCTTTATCACTTTTACTATATTTTCCATTTTATTACTATCCATATATCTTTCCTCCTATTAATCCCGCTATCGCTAATAAACCTAGTAAAACTCCTATTAATATTTTTACCAACACCTTTCCTCCTAACTCATTTTTTTCTTACTATATATTATAATACTTTTTATTATTTTTGTATATTATTTTATAAAAAAACTAAAATATAAATCTAAATTAGCATATTTAAAAAGCTTTTTATTGTCCCCAATTTATTAACTTCCTTTTCATATACCCTTTGTATTTTTTTCTTATTTTTTTAAATAAAAAATCTTGCTGTTTCTTTTATAATATTATGTTTGAAAAATAATATATTGTCCATTATAGTATTTCTATAATTACCCATTCATTTTATACTCTTTACACCATCTTTATATCTATATTATACTAATATTTTTATTATTTGTTTGGAACTTTATATTTGTTATACCCTAATATTTATACTTGTAGTTAATTTATTGTTAATTATTTCAATATTTATAATACTATTTATTATTGCATTATACATATAAAAGTGTCCACATTAAGCAAATAGTATTATTATATTTATAGACACCATAAGAAGGTATCTTTTATGTCCGCTAAAAATCACTATGATGAAACTTTCAAACAAACACTCGTAGAGCTTTACCACAATGGCAAAACTCAAACCTCACTCATCAAAGAATATGGAGTATCTCCATCCGCTCTCACAAAATGGATTAAACCGTATTCGACTGTTAAAATTGATGATGGTGAGGGTTTTTACTGCCAAACAAGTCAAAGAGCTTCCAAAACGTATCTCTCTACTTGAAGAGGAAAATCTAATATTAAAAACGATTGCCATCTTTACGCCGTCGCACTATTCTTTTTGGGTATCATGTCTACTAATGAGAAAAGAATTAGCTTTTTATGAACATTAAAAATTTGTTTTACATCTACTCCTCAGCATAAAACAAATTTCACTTAATCTTTTCAGCTAATTTTCGCATTTTCCTGTCTACTTACTTGACTATAGTCCAGTTAAAAACAAAAATAAGCTATTATCTTATAGATAATGCTTATCTTTTTAATATAAATTCTTCATTTTACCTTTTTAAAAATTTATTATATCCGCTTTTTACTCATTTTTTTAATTATAATTCTATACAAACTTAATATATTAAATTTGTATAGAATTATTTATTCTTTTTATTTTTTTGGACTTTATAACATTATCTACTCTTCTATAACCTGTACATTATCATATTTATAAGGTGTTAGAATATATCCTTCATTAGCCTTCAGGTAAGCCTCATTAAAGACATATGGATATTTTGTATGATCTTGATCGAGATATCCTTACGCCCATATAAACCTGCTCTACTAAAGGTTTTTATCTGTTTAATTAAGAAATCAAAATTAGATACTAAATCTTGATAATATCCTATAAATAGAACTGTAATACCATATTTGGCGCCTTCTTTTTACTAAAAAGCTTGAGATTTTGTTCTGATATCCTTGAGTCTCGTGAGAATGCGGCTATCTCTGGAATAATTAATAGATATTTTTGTGAATATTCTTGTGCTTGACTCATCCTTTTTCAAGTTCTGTTAAAAAGCTCTCTAACTATTTCTTCTATTTCTAATGGATTTATTATCTTCTGAATATTTGATAAATAGTTTTGTTTTCACTTTATCTCCCGAATCAAATAAATAGGCCTTATATTCATTACTTACTCTGTTTAGATTGTAATCAACTGCTGTATAATAATTTTTCTATGGCGGTAGAGCTTTATCCGACGCCATCATTATTGCTCTATCTAGAGTAAATGTCGCTAGATTCAGCTGTATCTCTATATAATCCTAATACAAACGTATTATCTACATCTTTAGCAGTAAATATAGCATCAATATGTTGATATGTAATTTTTTTCTGGTAACATTGGTATTCTTTCTGGTTTTTCTCCTTGCCAATATTCTTCCATGCTATTTATCTCTTCTTTTATTGCATTTATATATTCTGAATAACTTTTGAGTTTTTATAAGCTTGAACAACTTGGAAATATACAATCTCATCAAACTTCACAACCGCTCTTCCTTTTATTTCTTCCAAATTGATATTCGAGACGTCCTACTATCGCAGATAGGGTCACTCTTATCAAATAAAAATAACGATATTTTTTTGTTTTGAAATTACCTTGTAACTGCAAACGCATAGCATTCATTCTTGATAATGTTGTTATGATATATATACCTAAAAAGCTCCATCTCTAGCTATTGTGTTTAATACACTAATAAATGCTTCATCATATTTAGCTTCTGCCATTCCATCAAAACTATCTATCATCATAAAAATTGTTGGTATACTATCCGTTGCTACCTCATTATACTGTGTATAATTAGTTACTTTTGCATTAGCTAACAGTATTTTTCTACGCTTAACTTCTTCATCTAAACGTTTTAGTGATTTTGTAATTTTTTCTTCTTCATCTACAGTGAAATAGTCTGCAACATGAGGAAACTCACTAATAGATATAAGTCCACTTGTCCCGAAGTCATATAAATATATATGAACATCTTCTGGCGTATTTTTTCTCATTAAATCCAGCGCTATACTCTGTAAGAATGTTGTTTTCCCAAAACCTGGACTAGAAATCAACATAATATGCCCTGTTTTTTCCATATCTAGATATAATGGTGATTGTTCTTGTTTTTCTGGAATATCCTGGTAACCTACTAAAATAGTAAGTTTTTCTTTACGCCCCCAGTAATCTTTGAAGTTATTATTTTGAATATCACCGCTATATATATCATCTTTCAATGGTGGTAACCATGGGCTTGCCACTTTTGCCAACCCTGTTTTTATCAAATAGTTTTTCTAGTCTGTTCTACAATTACATCCAATTGAGTTGGTATAGACTTTATTTCTCTTCGTGCTGATAACCCACTTAAATCTTTATTTATAGGTATATATTGTCCATTATTCCTAATTTCGTATATTGTTAAATCTCTATTATCGCTATCTGATTCATCTTCTTTATATTCTGCCCCACTCCAAGCGCTTTGGAATAGTTCATAGATTTCATTGTTACCTACTTGTAGATAAGCTCTACCTGTTTGTGTAATCTGAGCTGCATCTGGTGTTTTAATAATTTCACGCGAGATCTGCTACATCTTGCACTTTCAGAGCTATCTTAAATTTCGAGTTTGACCATATCTGATCGTTTACTACACCACTAGGTTTTTGTGTAGCTAAAATCAAATGAATTCCCAATGAGCGTCCAATACGAGCTGTTGATATTAACTCTTGCATAAAGTCTGGTTGTTCTTGTTTTAATTCTGCAAACTCATCACTTATTATGAATAGATGCGGTAGTGGTTCTTTCGCTTCCCCTTGTTTATATAATTTTGTATATTGATTAATATGGTTAACATCATGTTCAAAAAAATAATCTTTGACGTTTTTTTCAGTTCAGCTTTTTATAGAAACCAAGGCTCTTAGCGCTTGGTTAGCATCTAAGTTGGTTATTGTCCCTACTAGATGAGGTAAATCTGCGAATAAATTAGCCATACCTCCACCTTTATAGTCTATTAACAGAAAAGCTACTTCATATGGATGATAATTTACAGCTAGAGATAATATATATGATTGAATTAATTCTGATTTCCCTGACCCTGTTGTTCCCGCTATCAAACCGTGCGGTCCATGGGCTTTTTCATGAAGATTCAGATATAATAAGTCATCTCTTCCTCTTACACCCTAGTGGCACAGCCATAGTTTGATAAGCTTCATTTTGTTGCCAACGCTCTAAGATATTTAATTCATCAATTGTTTTTGCTCCATACATTTCTAAAAAATGTTACAGAATTAGGTATTGAATTACGAAGAGTTTCTTCATGATTTATACCCGCCAATTCTCGTGCGAAAATTTTCCTTTATCAAGCAACGATACCAGATCGATGGTGAAAAATTCTTTGTTTACATACTCCCTTTTATGCAATATTAGTATTCCTTTTTGTCATTTCTATAATCAACAACTGTTTTAACATGTTCTGGCAATCTCTCTATTACCTCTTCTACAAAAAAACAAGTGTAACTCCTACAGATGTTAAATCTTCATTTATATACTCCATTATATTATGATCTAATAATAAGTTTAAATCTGTTATAAATAGTATATAATGCAGGGGTATATAACTTCTCTTTTGATTTATCAGTATTTTGGTCATAATCAAGCTTTTCTTTCTTTAATTATTTGATATAAAGAAGTTAATAGTTGATCTCTTGTTTGCTGATTATATATAAAACCCTCTACTATTAAATGCACTTATCTGAATATGAGGGCAACCATCTACTCCAATTCCAAAGATTTAATTCATCTTCTCTAAAAAAATCGGAATAAACTGCACATCATGATAGCTATGAAATACCGCTATTTGAATCATTAATTGTTGTATTTGTTCTATTGCTATCTTTCTTGTCCCTATATAACCTGTAGGCACGTGAATATCACCCTTAACAGGAACATTTGGAATATTTCTATAGTGGGATAATAGGTTATTTATATCTCCTACTACTTCTTCTTTTTACTTTTAGAAGTTTCAGACTTACTATACTCTATAGAAAAAAACTCGGTTCCACTTCTCCAGTCCCTAATCTATAAGTAAGAAAATCAAAAATAATAGGGTGTTTTTCATATATCCTTCTATCCACTTCTTTTGGCATTTGCAATATTTTATTCATGTCTGGATAATGATGTTCTAATGATTGCTTTTGTTCTTCTTTACAAGTAGCAAATTCTAGTTGCTTTTTCTTCAAGATATTCTTTGTAATCTTTAACTTTCTTTTTGTTGACGTTCTTTGAATTTTTTTCTATCCGAAACATAGCTATGTATTGATGTTATAATAGTAACTGTTGACATCCCAAACATCATTATCATCATTGCTCCCACTAGAAGAATATATATACATCAGTATTGTAAAAAAGATCATCGCTGAAGGCATCATAAGTAGTCTTAGAAGAGACTGCCTAGACTCCTCTTCTTCCATCGGAGGTGTTCCAACAGTAACTTTATCTGTTGGTTCTCTCAGAATAATACGTGGCGAGCGATGAAACTCCTCAGCTCTATTCTCATATTGTTCGTCTTCATCATATGTTATCATATCGCTTTCCAATGCAGTATTACTAAATAGGCTTAAAGACGACCCCAATAATTGTATGCTTAATCCCTCTAAAAACACAATCTCATCAGATTCTTTTAAAGCAATATTCCCTGTAGTTTTTATTCCCGTTTAAATAAAAAAATATCCTTCGCTTACGATTTTTGTTTCTTCCTCATAGCTTATTAAAACCGGAGACTTAATCTCTTTAAAACAAATATCTGCAACATCTGTCGAATCAATAAGAACATTTTTTTCTATCCAATAAATAATGTGTACTTTTCGTTAGAATCAACAAACCAAGCTCTAGTCCACCTAGTTTTTATATTATGAGTGCCTTGAAAATATTCACTATTATTTATAATTACTCTATCATTTTTACTCGTATTAAAACCTCTTCTATTGATTCCTCTACATAAATATCACATTCTTTTTCTATTTTCCTAGACGATATTTTCTATTAGGGTAAAGTATATAATTTTTTCGTTACAAATAATATAAACCTTCATTTCTTCCTCCTATTTTTTTATCGCCTTTTTTGTTTCTTCTTCAGATCCTAAATACTTTTTTTCTTCAGCTCTTCTAGTTTTGATTTATAACTATTTAATTGCTCTGTTCTTTTTTTCTGAAGACAACTCTGGATTACGTTGTAGCTCATCTATTTTTTTAGTTATACCATACATTAATAATTGCGGGTCATCTAAAAAAACTTGCAACATCTATAGCTTCATCTATCTTAGCTTGCCCTATCAGAATCCAATAACTTAAGTAATCAGCATTAGATTGAGTATTTATTTTGCTTAATCGTTCTTTTTTTGTTTTATCTGTCAATGGCTCAGACTGAATAACTGAATAAGCTACAATATATTTATCTTCTTGACTGATAGACTTTCTATTCATTTTCTTACTTTTTTCTATAACATTAGAATAATCTTTATTTATAAATGATAATCTTATATCTGCAATTTTATCTTTTTTTGAGGAATTGAGTACAATAACATATACCCTATAAAAAACTCCTAATACTATCGTTGCTATACCCGTTATAAAAAAATACTTGTTTTTAAAAATTTGATATTTTTCCTTGTTACTCGTGTATAATTTTCTATATTATCTTGCTTTTCTTTATTATAAAAATCTGATAATACATTAACAACACCATCTAATGTTGGTTCTTTGGCTATTTTTCACAGAACAGATTTCCTCTGTAAAATTCTAATGCTCCGCAGCCAACTTATCATAATCTGCCTTTACATCTATTATTGAGATAGCTATAGCTTTATATTGATTTAAAAAATTCTTCGTAAGAAATTCTGTCATATGGATATACTTGGTTTTACCACCCCTCTATAAACTAAAAGCGGTATCCCATTTTCTGTAAATACTATTGATTCTTTATCGAAACGATATGTATACTTAGAGCTTTCTAAATCTGTATAAATTTTTGATAGATTAATAAGGTAACGTAATTTATCTTCTAAATTTAATAACATTATCTTGTTATAATCATCATATTGCTCAAGAACTTCACTCTTTTATTCTGATGTTATCTTCATCAACTTCTATAGTTGTATCTACAAAAAAATGGTGATTTTCGCCACCAATAACGCCTGCGCTATTTCCTTTATTTCCTTTAATCTCTTCTTTCGTTATCTCCACAACATATTCCATCAATACATCTCTCCTTTCATATATTAAATTCTTTCTACTATTAGAAAACTCCCACTTCTAATATCTGAAAAAATCTGCTATTCTACTAAAACTAGTTAATAAAACATTTGTCCCTCTCACCCTAACAATAGGATTATCTATTTCTAATTGAAGAGAGTATGCTTCCACTAATGTTTGTAATAATTCTTTTTGTTGTAATTTTTTTGAGGAATTCTTATATCCATCACCCTATCTAAATACACTCCAAAGTCTATACTAATATCTATATATTCAACACTCATTATACCCTCTTTTTCTTATAGAATACCTTAACAATTGACAATGTCATCACAAAAAAACGCCCCTATTATTATCAATATGTTCTGCCAGTTAAAAAAACACTTTTTTTCTCTTTTTAAAAATAATTTTCGTGTTTTCTGAATTTCCTTTTTGTTGATTTGCCAAAAAATATACTCTTTTTATAATTGTCTAGCTCTGTTTCTTATCTCTATATCGAAGATAAGAGCCTTATCTTTTTATAAGATATAGACTCTTTTTCTTTCTGTTCTGAGATATTTTTTTGTTAAAAGCTTCATTAAATAGTTTTGTTAATTCTGTTTCTTGTTCAACATAGTAACTTTCCTTTTGATATGCACTTTGCGATATTCTTGTATCTATTTTTCAAAGCACCATCTTCGGCATATACGTCTTGTTGGAAGAACACTATACAGCTTAATATTATCGGGATTACTTTAAAAAACTTTACCCATTTCATACCTCTATTAAATATTCTTTATCTTTTTTTATATTCTGACATATTTAAAAACTGAAACTAAAATCATAAGGATAAATGAAATACCAAAAAAACAACACCCCAACCATCTTGATTATTTAAAAAAATGATGTTAATGCATTTTTCTATGTAATTTAATGGAGATATATAAGATAGCACTTCATTTGCTTTTTGTTCTCTCATCTAGCAGCTGACCTGCCGTTACTAAGTATATCAATAATATACTTATACTAATCAATAACCCTGTAGATTTGATTTTATTTAACAGCCAATTATTCATTCCTGTAAATAAAACCATTAAAAACAAACATTAACGCAATTAATCCTAATGTCTTTTTCAAATACAAAATCTAATTTTCCTCCTACTATTAAGCCCATAATCATAGATAGGACAAAGCTTAATCCTAGCAGTATAGTCATAGGTAGTGAGGCATTCTTCCACTGAACCCTTGAAATATATCTTTGATTTTTGAATTTTTTTGTAAAATCAGTATTTTTGTAACATATGCGCTAGTAAAAATACTTATTAGATAAATAACCATCGTCACCACAAGTCCTGTACGCGTATCTTGTTTTATTGATAATTTTGGTAAATTATTTTTCAGAAACTAACTTATTAATATTCCCCTGCATTTACTGGATTTGACAGATAATCGTAAACAGCTTTATTCTTACTATTACCGTCTTTTTGTATTACTTAATACTTTAGAAAAAAAGTTTTTAAAAAATGCTTCATTATCTCCATAGTTGGCATCCATAGAAGATTTCAACTCATTAACTTTTTGATGATAACCCCATACCATCTTGTTCCAAAGTCTTCACACTATTACCAAGATTTTTCAAAACCTTTATTTATTGTTTCTGATGTGGATTGATTTGATTTAGTATTGTTAAGAAGTGTATTACTTGCTGTCATTAACTTAATCAAATCTTTATTAATATCCATACTTACTGTAACTAATTCCGTATTATCTCTTTTCTCAGTATCTTTAAACTCTGGTTTTTCCTCTAAAGTTTTTGATACTTTTTCTGTTTCTGAGATTACCGTCCCTAAGTTATTTGAAAGATCTTTTTATAGTTTTTCTTAATTCACCTACAACTTTATTCAATTCTTCAACATTAACTTTCAAGCCTTTTTATTTCATCAAATTTTTTTCTTGAGGTATTGTCAGCTCTTTTTTTCAACTGATTAGTTATTGTTTTTTTCAACAAGCGAAGTTAAAATTTTATTTATGTCTTTTTAACTCTGCTTTTTTTCAATAATGATCCTTCTTTTTGGCTCTAACGAATCAAAATTATCTTTATTTAAGTCTAATCCATATATTGTTTTTACGACTGTAAATAAATTATTATAATTTTTTTCAAATCATTGTATATTGCTTCATTGCTATCGCTAAGTTTAAATGGTGATTCAAACGGGAAAAATAACTTGTGTTTGCGTAATTGTATTATGAAAATCTTTATCTTCTTTTTGAATAAAGGGTTTTCTTTTTGTTTTGTTCCATCTTCCGCTACAACTTCTGCCTCTTCACCTTTACCTTGTGCTACAGATATATTTCTAACTGTGTCTGCTTTTACATCTACCACAGCCGGAGTCATCAGTAATACATCTTCTTTATACTCTAACTTATAATTTATAGTAAGCTCTTCTGCTGGTTGATTTAATTCTATAACAAACTCATTATCATTTATTTGTTTAACTGATCCATAATTAGTACTTACTTCTTTAAACTTGTAAAGAGGATTTACCAATAGTTGTACTCTTGTATATTTCTCCTCACCTTTTTGCAAGTGTTATTGTACGAGTTGTTTTTAGTTCCGTTCCAGCAGTTTTCTTTTTAACTTATCTAATCTTGCTTGACTAAGTGTCTGATTGCTATGTGTCAAATTGAGTTTATTTTTCTGAGAAAACTTCTCTGCAAATCGATTTATATTTTTTAAATATTGCTTATCTGCATCACCCAAATGAAGTTTTTCTATTGTTGCTTCATCATAATACGGCAATTCCCTTACAGCTTCGCTGACTTTTCCAATCATTGAACCTTTTAAATCTTCTACCAATAATCCTATAGTCTGCTCATTTGCTTGTCCTATAGCATTTTTTTCAACGATTCTGCAACTGCTTCATTTATTTTATCTTGATATGTAGCCATAATATCTAATACACTCTTATTCATAGTACTAAATGTAGTCAGCATAGTTTCAATAGCTTTGTTTAAGTTTTTCTGCTTTTTCTCCGCCTCTGCAAAAGGCTGCTGGATTCATCAACTCTCCATCTAGATATTTTTGAGTTGTTTTTAAATTAGACAGTTCATCTTTTACTGATAATTTTTTTAAACTCTTCATCATATTTCTTCAAATTATCTTCTCTTGTTTGAATCGAAGTTTTGCCATTGTTCTTGTAAAAGTTTTATTTTCTCTATCTCTTTTTCATATGTTTTTATTCGTGTCTATAATTGACGTGAAAGCTTCATTAGTATTATTTATACTCTTATGAAAACTACTATAAGAAGACATCATACCCTCACTACTATTACTCACCCCTTTAAATTGATTTGAGTAATCTGTAAGTGGCGTTAATAAATTAGATTGGTATTTATTTAAAACACTTCTCTCACGGCCAACAGCCGCTCCTACTTGTGTCTGAGATGACTGTAAGTTCCTATAATACTTGAGAAATAAACATTAATAATATCTTTATTAAAAAAATTGTTTTATTTCAGATATTGCTTGCTCAGCTTGTTTTATGATATCTTTTCTTTTCTGATTTTTATTTTATACTGGAAATATCGCTTGTTTTGGATTAGTACTTTCTAAAGCTAAAACATCCTCTGAAAACTTACTTGGTAAAACTAACATAATATTATAATTACCATTTTCCAACCCTTTTTCAGCAATAGCTCTACTTACCGTTTCTAATTTATATTCTGTATTTTCTTTTTAAAGTAGTCAACAGAACACTACTCATCTGAACATTATCACCATTATATACAATACCATTATCTTCATTTACAAAAAGCAATTTTTATATCATTATTTGTTACTTTTGTGTCTTGATTTCCTGTTGTAATTGGTCGAGGTTTTATTACACCATAAAATATTATTGTGGCAACCAACAACATAATTACTAATGATAGTATAGTTAACCCTTTTTTTATTCATCTTACATCTCCTTCACTAAAAAGAGGTTGAATAATACCCAACCTCTTTCTTCTTATTTTTTTAACCTTTTAAACCAAAAATTACGTGATAGGTCTTGGTCATGTTGTTGCATAGCTTGTGCTGTTTTATCTAATTGTACATTAATTTGTTGCATTAACTCTGCAAAAGTTTTTGAACTTTTGGTTTTAATTCATTAAACTGATTATCAAAACCTTGGAAAGCTTGACCTTCCCACTCTCCGCGTAAAGTATCTTGTAATCTTTGTAAATTACTTAAAATTGTATTAATATCTTCTGATGCTCTCCCATACTCCGCGCACGGCTTTGTAGTACTTCTGGAGAAACTCTAATTTGTCCTGACATAGTCAATCTCCTTTTCTTTTTTTAATTTTTTTATAGTATATCATATTATAAAAATATTTACAACTCATATTCTATAACAAAATATCTTTTTCTAAACTAACCCTCATTATTCCCCTTATTTCTGATCTCCGAAAACAATCCCCTATAAACATCTTATAATATTCTAAACTTCTATTTACCTCTTCTAACTTCTGATTTAGCGCTTTTATCGCCTCGCCACTCATACCTTCTGTCCCTATATGCTCTTTTCACATATTTTTATTTCACTTTGACTCTTTTTCTATTATACTCTTTACTATTTTTTTGAGAGTTTACTATCTCATCTAAATCAAAAAGCCTTATAGACTCCCTCTTCTATTATTTTCTTTTAGATTTGGTTCTAGATAACTTAGATTACTCTTGGTACTTTCAGTAGTATATATTGCTTGTACTATCTTACTTTTTGTTTTGATATTACTTTCTCTTGAACACCTTCGATTCCTATTATTACAGCCTCTGGATATAACTGTTTAAATTTGCCCCAATTTATTATTCTTGTACTTATTTCCTTTTTGTTATCATTGAATTCTCTATATACTCTTCTAATAATACGGTTTTCCCATAATTTTCCTATCACTTTTTAACTATACTTTCTAAATTTATGACACGTTTTTATCCAACTTTTCTAAACCTTTAGAAAATGAAGACTAAAGCTTTTCTCCCATTATTTGAGTTACTTTGTTTGCATACTCCTTTCACTTCTTTTTTTCTACTTGCTTGTCAGAACGCTTGAATTACATCTTTTACATCATCAAATATTTCATCACGTTCTAAATAGGCTTTATAACTCTGTGGCATGTTTTTACTGGATTACTTCCTATGAAAAACACCTTGTTGTAGTTTTGCACCTATCCATCTATCTTGTTCTTCAAAGTTTTCCGCTAATCCTTGCGTTAGCTCTGCTGTGTTTTGGAGTTGTTTTTCTAACTCTTCTATATTTTTTTCCCAGCTACTTCTAGTACTTGTTTTAAAGATTGACTTATTCCGTCTTCTTTTGCCTGTTCTTAGTCCATCTCCCTCGAAATGTTTTATCACTTTCTTCTAGGAGATGCTTAGTACTACTTTCTATTCCTTGCCACGATTTTAATATAGTAGGCCTTTTTTCAAAGTAACTTGACATATCGTCTGCTCGCTCTTTAATGCAATGATTTAATAAACGCTCGCTTTCATTTCTCAATCTAAGTAATTGTCTATTATATTCTGTTGGATCTAGTTCTACTCTATCGACTAACACCTTCTTATCACTTGAAATTGATCCATTCTTAATTCGTATGTTTTTTTGAAGACTCTCTAGAATATCTTTATTTTTTTATAATTTCACCCTATCTGAGTCTTTTAGACATCCAATATCAATGGTATTTGAGCGTTATTTAAGCTCTTCTCTGACACTCTCACTTACTTGTTCTTTTCGTTTATTAAAATCCATTCCTACTTTATTATTTTTTTCTATACATAATTTTGTTATTCTTTTTTTATTGTTTCTAAATCGCCTAATACTCTTGTTTGAATGTTGTTACTTAAGGTTTTTAAAACTTCTGGATTAAGTTGAATTTTTTTCTCCACTCGCTATGCTAGCTTTATCATTCAATAAATTTTCTTTCTTTTTAAATCTAATTCTCCTAATCTAACATCTATCTTTCCATCTCCATCAATATCTATATTCACTTTCTGAAATAATATTTGATTAGTTATTTCTTTTCTATTTCCTTTCTCGCATCTTCTGAGTCAATAATCTCTGATAAGCTATGAGTTCCCTGCATTTGTTAAAATAGTATTCTCTTCCTATATATTTTCCTTTCAGAGCAGACGCAAACCATAGTTAGTAAATCTGATTCGGATTGTATCCTTAGCACTTGTCCGGTAAAAGTTTCTTCTAACTTCATTATTTTTTTCTAGATACTCTTCTTGAATCGGTTGTAATTGCCCACTAACAAACTTGGCTGGTTCAAGCTGAACCAAATGTTCTTATTATGGTATCTTTTTGTGAGCTTATCCAATACATCAACAATATTATCTGAAGAGATATGTAATGGAGCTGGATTATATATTATTGTTTTCTGGACATTGTAGTACAATGCAATCCACTGCGCCAAATTCCCACCTAAACTATGTCCTGTTAGTATTATGTCATCTCCATATTCAGCTCTTATTTTTTCATAGAATTTTCGTGCTGGATTAACATGTCCATCTCCTAGTCCTAGCCCTATTCTTCCCAATGTCTGTCTTTATTCGCATCATTCCATAAATTACTTTTTAAAATTTGTCCCTGTATATGCAAGAATCACTTCTCCTGTATCTTTATCTTTAAACGCGGTTCCACTCGAACCTGTATCTTTATCATAAAAATCATCTAGATATTCTAGTTTTTCTGGATAAGTGCTATTTATATCCCTTTTCACATCACCTAAAATTTTATTATCATTTGATCCCTACTATTCTTGCTTTTTCAAATTCGTACGTTATATCTGAGGCATATAATGTATTATTTTTCCATATTTCTTCTTACCTCTCTTCTACTATCTTTTTCAGAAAAAAATCCGTTTTTTTCAGTATCATCTTTTATAATTATCGTATGAAAATATGTTTTATATTTCTCACTATATTGTCCTCTTATATCAAAGCTCACTTTTTTTGTTTATTTAAACCTAAATAATCATCTATCTCCTTGTTTGTAAATAAGTATTCTATATTATATCTATACGTTTCAAAAACTAAAACTTTTATCTTTTTACTTCTAACTTCTTCAATATATCTCTATTTAGCTTAAGTTTTTTTGGAATAAGAAGTATTTTTTTAAACAATAAACTATCTTCTAACTCTGGTTTTTCTAAAAACTAAACCTTCACCTTTTTACATATTCCACTTTTACTTTCTTTTTACTATTGTTTCCTTATATGGGTTTTGATTCTATTCAGTACTTTTTTTATTATCCCTTCGATTCTTTTTGTGTCTTTATTTCCCTTTTATTTCCAAATCTAGTCTATAAGCTTTCTCCATTTTTCTTTAAATAGTCTTATTTGTTCTATCCTAAATCCATTCGGAAATTTTTCAAATAAGTCTTCTGGATTTTCTGTTGGATAGACTTTTTCTATATCTGATACTTCATTTTTCTAGCCAGCTTCTACTACCTTTTACCTGTTATCCCACAACCTGCTGTTATCATTAATACCCCTCCTACTATTATTGTTCCTATAATTTTTATTAATTTTCTTTTTCACTTTGCTTTCTTTCTCACGTTTTTTTCTTCCTTCATTCCCCTACTCCTCTTTTTTTATTTTTTTCTATTATATCATACTTTGACTCTTTTAGTTAATTGATTATAAAACAGGGTTTCTATCATTGTATTATAATTAATGTGCAACAAAAATTATAAAAAGAAGAACTCCTATATAATAAAATTACGACGATCGAAACAAGAAATTTACACTAATGCTCTTTATATGTGTTAAATTAGTTAATTCTTATCTAAAAAGACAAGAGTTACAGAAACATTAACTTCTCTGTAACTCTATCACATCAGATTTTTTTGTTTTTTTCATTTTTAATCTTACATCTATCTTTCCATCTCCATCAATATCTATATTCACTTTCTGAAATAATATTTGATTGGTTATTTTTTTCTATTTCCTTTCTCGCATCTTCCGAGTCAATAATCTCTGATAAGCTATGAGTTCCTGCATTTGTTAAAAAAAGTATTCTCTTCCTATATATTTTCCTTTCAGAGCAGACGCAACCATAGTTAGTACATCTAATTCAGATTGTATCCTTAGCACTTGCCCCGTAAAAGTTTCTTCTAACTCATTATTTTTTTCTAGATACTCTTCTTGAATCGGTTGTAATTGCCTACTAACAAACTTGGCTGATTCAAGCGAACCAAATGTTCTTATTATGGTATCTTTTGTGAGCTTATCTAATGTTGTCCACCTATTTCTTATTGCGACTACCATTGCTAAATACCCGCCTAAACTATGTCCTGTTGAATCTATTAACGAATTTGGATATTTTTCTTTTATTTTCTTAGCAAAAATATAGTGCGGTTTCTATCTGATTTAGTTCTACTTCTGGTATGTTAAAAAAATAATTCTTTATTGTTACTACTGGTAGTCCCATTATTACATTTTGAAAATCTGTGTTCCTATCATTACTGTCCGAAAAGTTCGTTTCCTGCATACGCTATTACTATTCGTCTTGTATCGACTTCTCCTCTTTCATTTACTGGAGCCACTGCCATTGCTTGCATTCCATTATTTTGATTGTCTTCTACTTTTTAGGATTTTTGAAGTTGTTATTGGATTGACTTCCTTCAAGTGTATCTCCTTCTTTCTAAGATCTTGATACTTTTTTTGTATCTACTTCATACACACTATTGGATAAATACCTATATTCAGCATCTCTCATTACTTTTTCACCTCATGATAAATTATTTCCACATTTTCTATATCAATAGTGTTCTTATCTTTTTCCTTCTTTTTTTCTTTTAACTGTTCTCCTTTACTTTCTGATGTATGTTGTCCTACCCCTATTTTATCATCAGTTGAAATTTTTACTAATAGTGAAAGTAATATATATTTTATCGTTTACAACAGCATCTGCACTCCACATTCTTGTTGAAGTATTTTGAGAAAAAAATTTAAAAATTCTATTTTTTTGACATCTTCATAATTTTTTTCACTGTATATTCTGCCATTCTTTTTGTTCTGATTTTATTTCCGAGTTACTCGCCTTATCTTGACATCCTGCTAACATTATTGTTATTAAAATACTTAGTATAACTAATATATTCTTTTTTTCATGATCTTTTTCCTTTCTATTTTCCATCCACCTTATTATAGCATACTTTTTATTATTCTTTTTGTATAAAATAGAGCTTAGTTTATTCGAAATATTTTTATCACCTGAAAAAATTACCTTATCTAAAAATCTTCCCTTTTTAATAGCATATCCAAACAAAAAAAGACTTTACTCTTAACTGATAAGAATAAAGTCTAAATTTCATCTATTTTTCCCAAGCGCGTCCTTCAACGTAGCTTGATTTTTTTATAATTTTGTTTTTATCGGTTTTACTCGGCATAACTATTACTAATAAAAAAATATAATAATATCGGACTTCAAAAGAAAAAGATACTCGCAATTAAGAATAACGCTCTTAACAAACTTACACTTATTCCGAATCTCTCACCAAGCCCATTGCATACACCAGCAATCATCGCTCCATTATAAACTTTATAGATTTGTTTTCTAAAAAATTCAAGGAAATTATTCCATATTCTATTTAATGACTCTATCATAGCAAACTCCTCCTCACCATAATCTTTACACTTATAATTTTACATTTATCTACTTTAGTGAACTTATTATATATCCGAAACTTAAAATAAAGTTTATAAATTCTACAACTTGCTTTTGCTAGCTTTGACATATTTACTCTCTTCGCTAAAAATTATACACCTAAAAATAAATACTAATCAATATTTTTTTAACACGTTTTTCTATTTGAATATCTGTATAGATGTCAAACATTTGTTACAAAAATACATTAAAAAAATATTTCTTTCCTAATGTAGCTTTTAACCTAATGATTTTTGCTTGTACTCTTTTTAATACTTCATTTGGACTCTTAAAGCCTAGTACTTTTCTTGATATGTTGTTGTATCTTGTATTGTATTTCCTTATTGCCCTTAACAGTTCTTCCTTGCTTTTAAATTTCTTGTCTGCGTAGTACTTGCTGTCAAGCCTGTGGCTTCTTTCCACTTTTCCATTCTCCCATGGCGAATATGGACGGGTTGTCCCGTACTCTATCCCCTTCTCCTCCAGTTTCAGCTCAAACAGCGTTTTCTTATCACTTTCAGAATTTGTGAACTCCTTCCCGTTGTCTGTCTGAACTTTCTTTATGTCAAATCCCAGCTCCCTTTCCAAGTTCTCTAGAAACTTTGCAGTCTGATAGGTGCTTTTTTCATCTGCTATTCTCAACACTCTTTTTCTTGTATATTCATCTAATGCCGTTATCTGATAATACTTCTGGTCACGTGTGCCAAACTGTATGCATTCTTCCGGAACATATTTTATGTCTATCTGCACTCTTTCCCCAGGGTACTTAGCCTGTTCAACCTTCTTTTTTCTTTTATGCTGCTTTTTAAGCTTTTCTTTGGCATTGCCCTTTATTTTCTTTGTTATCTTGCACATTGAATCGTATGTACGGCTGTAGCCTTCCTTTCTTGCTTTAACATAAACTTCTGCCAGCCCTTCATAGCCAAATTTCCTGTATTTTCTCATAACCATCTCTATTTCTTCTTGCGTGTGCTGGTTTGGGTGGCTTTTAGGTCTTCTGCTTTTTGGTAGAAGAGACTGGACTGTGCCGTCGTATCTGTCTCTCCAACGTTTTATCTGCTGACGTGATGTCTTATACTTCACTGCTGCCTTTGAATTATTATTATGTTTTATTGCATACTCAATTGCCCGTTGACGAACACGGTATATTTCTGATATATCACTCATATGAAAGGCTTCTCCTTAATGTGATTTGGTTGGCTTACATTATATCAGAAACCTTTCTTTTTTTGTATATTCTTGTCACATATGTATTATCTCACAACATTTCTTAGAATAGACTTTTTTTAAGTTTTTTTAATAAAAAAATACCTTATTCAATCTAAGAATAAGGATTTTTTTATATCATTTCTAAGTTTGTAAATTGCTATTTATTAAAAAGGTATTAAGTCATTTTCTATTTATAAATTATAATATTGTAACCTTCAACCTATTTTTTTAAAAATTCTATTTAACTTTAAAAAAATTTCAATCTCAAAGCATTCCCCAAAACTGATACTGAACTAAATGACATTGCAAAAGCCGCTATCATCGGATCCAATTTTGGTCCATTGAAAAATGCATAAAATATTCCAGCGGCAAATGGTATTCCAAGTACGTTATAAAATAATGCCCAAAATAGATTTTCCTTTATATTTGTGATTGTCGCTTTACTTAATGATATTGCACCCGCAACATCTCTCAAATCGTTTCTAATTAAGACAATATCAGCTGATTCTATCGCAACATCTGTTCCATTTCCTATCGCAATTCCAACGTTTGCCTGAGCCAGTGCTGGTGAATCATTAATTCCGTCTCCAACCATTGCAACAAATTCATCTTTTTCCTGAAGTTCCTTTACTTTTTGAGATTTCTGATAAGGCAGCACTTCTGAAATTACATCATCTATTCCCACTTGTTTTGCGATAAATTTGGCAGTTTTTTCGTTATCTCCAGTTAACATTATTGTCTTGATTCCCATTTTTTTCAGTTTTTCTATAGCTTCCTTGCTTGTTTCCTTGATAACGTCTGCAACTGCAACAAGTCCCGCCAATTCGTTATCAATCGAAATGTACATTGGCGTTTTTCCTTCATTCGACAAAATATCATAATCTTTTTGAGAAATTTCCACATTGATTTTTCGATTTTCCATCAATTTTCTATTTCCAATTTGAACTTCCTTGCCTTCAAATATTGCACGAATACCGTAACCTGGCATTGCCCTAAATTTTTCATACGGCTTAATTTCAATATTTTTCTCTTTTGCCTTGTTTACGATTGCTTCTGCCAATGGATGCTCTGAATCATTTTCCACACTTGCAGCGATTTTTTTAACAATTCATTTTCATTATATTTCCCATAAGCAATCAAATCAGTCAGTACAGGCTTTCCTTTCGTAATCGTACCAGTCTTGTCAAAGACAACAGTTTTAATTTTATGTGCTGTTTCAAGGGCTTCCCCGCTTTTTTTATAAGAATACCGTTCTCAGCCCCTTTTCCAGTTCCAACCATTATTGATGTAGGTGTTGCAAGTCCCAATGCACACGGACACGCAATTACAAGTACAGCGATAAAAAACGACAATGCAGTAACCAATCCACTTCCACTTAGAAACCAAGCAATCCCTGTAATTATCGCAATCCCAATAACAATTGGCACAAAATACGCCGACACAATATCTGCCATTCTAGAAATAGGAGCCTTTGACCCCTGTGCCTCCTCAACCAGCTTTATAATTTGTGACAAAACTGTATTTTTACCAATTTCAGTCGCCTCAAATCTGATACTTCCATTTTTATTTATACTTCCTCCAACAACCTTATCTCCAACTTTTTTGCTTACTGGCAAACTTTCTCCTGTCAACATTGACTCATCAATCGAAGTCGCCCCTTCCACAATCCTTCCATCCACCGCAATTTTTTCTCCCGGCTTCACAATAACAATATCTCCAACTTTCAAGTTTTCAATCAGAACCTCCTTTTCCGCTCCATTTTCAATAATTTTAGCCTTTTTAGGTTGAAGTCCGATAAGTTTTTTTATTGCCGATGAAGTTTGACCTTTTGTTTTTGCCTCCAGCAGTTTTCCAAACAAGATTAACGTAATAATTGTACCAGCCGTCTCATAATATAAATCCATATGTGCTTCAGGGTCTACAGTTACAATTCTAAAAGTTGCGTAAATTCCATAGAGTACCGCCGCTGTTGCCCCAATAGCAATTAATGAATCCATTGTTGGAGATTTTCTTACTAAATTTTTTTAAATCCATGTAAAAATCTCTCCCAGCATAAATAATAGGCAAAAGTCAACACAAACTGTGCCAACGCAAAAATTAAGCGGATTTACCTTAGGATTCAAAAATTCAGGAAGTACTGCCCCAAGCATATGCCCCCATCGAAATATACAAAAGTGGAACAACAAAAATAATTGCCAAAATTAATCGATTTTTCAAGCTTTTTATTTTCTCTTGATAAAGTTCCATCTTTTTATCTTCTATCATATCCTCAACCAGTCCATACCCAGCCGACTCCACTATTTCCCTAATTTTATCAAAATTGTACTTCTCCTCATCATATTCAATATTCAATTTTTTTCAGTTGCAAAATTAACTGAAGCATTAATATCATTATTTTTATTAAGTGCCTTTTTCCACAGCATTGGCACAAGATGCACAGCTCATTCCAGTTACTGTATAGTTTTTTTCTGCCATAATCTTTTTCCTCCTTCATTTAGTACACTATATCTTAAATATGCTTATGTCCGCTATGTTCGCAATTACACTGCCCCTCCACACAATCACAAAAACTTCTTTCACAGCCGTTTTCCTCTTTTTCTCAACAGCCTTTAAAATCAAATCCAAATCATCAAAAACTCAGTTCACTGTTCTCAATAACTTTTCCTATCATTTCTCCAACTTTCGTTTTACAAATTTTATCAAAAGTTTCTAATATATAACTGTTAGCAACTTCCTTTTCTGTAAAAATCTGTCGAATAAATATACTTGTTCCCAATTTCCCTCTTTTTCAAAATATTCTTTTCCAGCAGCCGATTCAATAGCGCCTTTATTGTAGCCTGTTTCCAGTTCATTTTCTCACAAAGCACCTCTGCCACAAACTTGCTCGTAACTTCGCTATTTGCCCACACAACTCGCATTACTTCCCATTCTGCATCGGTTATATGCTGTTTTTTTATCGATTCTGCAATTTTTCTTTCACATTCTTACCTCCTTTAATGTTTACGTTTGTAATCGTTTTGTATTATACAGTTTACAACAGTAATCGTTTTTTTGTCAAGTATTTTTGTATAGATGTCAAACATTTGTTACAAAAAATACATTAAAAATATTTCTTTTCCTAATGTAGCTTTTAACCTAATGATTTTGCTTGCACTCTTTTTAATACTTCATTTGGACTCTTAAAGCCTAGTACTTTTCCTGATATGTTGTTGTATCTTGTATTGTATTTCTTTATTGACCTTAACAGTTCTTCCTTGCTTTTAAATTTCTTGTCTGCATAGTACTTGCTGTCAAGCCTGTGGCTTCTTTCCACTTTTCCATTCTCCCATGGCGAATATGGACGGGTTGTCCCGTACTCTATCCTCAGGGTACTTAGCCTGTTCAACCTTCTTTTTTTCTTTTATGCTGCTTTTTAAGCTTTTCTTTGGCATTGCCCTTTAATTTTTCTTATTATCTTGCACATTGAATCGTATGTACGGCTGTAGCCTTCCTTTCTTGCTTTGACATAAACTTCTGCCAGCCCTTCATAGCCACATTTCCTGTATTTTTTCATAACCCTTTCTATTTCTTCTTGCGTGTGCTGGTTTGGGTGGCTCTTAGGTCTTCTGCTTTTTGGCAGAAGAGACTGGACTGTGCCGTCGTATCTGTCTCTCCAACGTTTTATCTGCTGGCGTGATGTCTTATACTTCACTGCTGCCTTTGAATTATTATGTTGTTTTATTGCATACTCAATTGCCCGTTGACGAACACGGTATATTTCTGATATATCACTCATATGAAAAGGCTTCTCCTTAATGTGATTTTGGTTGGCTTACATTATATCAGAAACCTTTCTTTTTGTATATTCTTGTCACATATGTATTATCTCACAACATTTAACACGTTTTCTTGAATATCACTATATTTTTTTGAACTTTTTCGTAACAATGAACATTTATATATCTTTTACTTTTTCTATATAGTATAATAAATTAGATATTAATTGATAGTGAATATCAAATAAGGGCATAGATCCCCTATACGAAATAAGTTTATTCTATGTAATTAAAATTTTTAAATACTGGTATTTATAATTTTTTTAAACTATATTTTGCAATATAAGTCAGCTAAGCTTTTACTATATTTGTTTAAACTTTTTCGTTGTTTTATAGATCTAAATATATTTAAAAAGGAGATATTATGAAGATAGACGGTAGAGCCATGGCGCTCTTTAATATTAAAAAGAAGTTTACCTTGTTGCTTTGTGTAAACTTGTTGCTTTTTGGTGTTCTTTTATTTTTTTCATCTACAATTTTGTAGATTTACTTTTTCTATTTATTAGATAACCATTCTAAATCTGGTTTTATCTTAACTTTTGCTTTTAGAACAACATTAAGTTTGGTTATTTACTACTTAGCTACTACTGGAGATAATTTCTTTAGTCACAAAATTTCTAAACAAGTTAGAAATACTTTGCGTGAAGAGATTTACAACAAAGTTGAAAAAGTTATCACTTAATTATACGGAGGCTGTTAATACAGGTAGCCTTCTTGTTATGAACTCTTCTTCAATAGTTAATATTGAGTTTTTATTTCAACAAATTCGTTCCTCAGATGTTCGCGACGTTGTTCATCGTCTTAAGTTCGTTTATTGTTTATGGTAAAATTCATATTCTGCTATTTATCGCAATGCTGGTTCTTTATCCATTAATACCTATATCTATTATGGTTATTATTAAAAAATCAAAAAGCCAACAAACAAAAACTTTAGTGATTTCCTTAGTTTATCAGAAGTTTTCTATGATAGATTATCTGGTTTCACTACTGCAAAAATTTATGGAAAAGAAGATAACGTAGCTGGCGATGTTGATAATCGTAGTGCGCGTTATAGAAAATCAACAATGGCTCTGTTACGCCACCAACTTAATTCGATTAATGTAATGGATGCGATAACTTACGTTTCGATTTTTTTGTTTTATCTATTATTGCGATTTTTATCGTGAAAGACCAAAAACTTATCGTCTTCGTTATTGTTGCTACTCTTGAGTGTTTCAAACCGCTTCGTGCTTTAGGGTGGATTATTCCATATTTCTATGAAAGGAAATGTTGAGTTAGATAATATCTACAAACTTCTTGATTATCCTGAACAAGAAAAAGACAATAATATTACTCTAACATCTGGAAAAAAATATCGTTTTAAGCAATGTAAGTTTTTTTCTTATAACGAAGAACCGACACTTAAAGATATTAACATGATTTTCAAACCTAGCACAAAAACTGCTCTTGTTGGAGAAAGTGGTAGTGGAAAATCTACTATTATAAAACTAATACTAGGGTTAAATTCTAACTACGCAGGAAGTATTAAATACGATACTTTTGATATAGACACTATTCCGGCGAATAAAATGTCTAAAAATAGCTACTCTTATTACTAATGATAGCTATCTTGTTCAAGGTTCAATCCGCTCTCACCTTTCTGTCAATAAACATATTACAGAAGAAGATATGTACAATGCTCTTGAAAAAGTTAATCTAAAAAGACTTTGTAATTGAAAATGGTGGTCTTGACTATCAACTTAGCTGTGGTGCTAGCAATCTTTCTGGTGGTCAAAAAGCAACGTTTACTTGCTGCAAAAGCTATTTTGAAAGATAGTTATATCTATATATTAGATGAGGCTGTTTCTAACATTGATGATTACAGTAAAAATTGTTCTTGATGCATTTGATTCAATTAAAAATGGAAAGATTATCGTTGTTATTTCTCACGATTTAGAAACCATTACTAATTCTGATAATATTTATGTATTGAAAGATCAGCAAATAATCGAAGAAGGTACTCATGAACAACTTATAGACCAACCTTCTCTATACAAAAATTATTTAACGATCAACAACAATTAAAAGAGAAGTTTTTAGCTAAGGAGGTAGAGTAATGACATCACTAAAACAATTAAAACAACTTTTTAGCGATTGCGAAAGAGTTTAAGCGACCACTTTTTACGTGCGACATTGTTCGGAAGTCTAGGACATCTTACTTTAGTAGTATTTACCTACTTTATAGCATTGTTCTTTATAACAAAAAATTACAACAGTAGCGGCTATCTTATTTATTTTAATATTTATTCTAGCGATACTGAAAGGTCTGTTTAGCTATACAGAACAACTACTAAATCACTATGTAGCTTTTAAAGTTTTACACACATTACGTATTAAAGTATTAGATAAATTCAAGCGTATTTCTATCGACAGCTTTACGAAAAATACATCTGGGGATTACATGACGATGATTACAACCGATATAGAACTATTAGAGGTGTTTTACGCTCATACTATTACACCATTTCTAATCTATATCGCTCAAAGTTTAGTTGTTAGCATATTTTTACTATTCTTCAGCGTGAAACTTGGCCTTGTTGCTTTGTTTGTTTATATAATTATCGGGCTAGTTTACCCACTTGCTTTTCGTAATAAAGGACAAGAAGTTGGTGAAGGTTATCGTCGTAAACTAACTGCGGTTAATAACAATTCTTCTGAACAAGCTTATGGTATTTTTGAAGCTCTTCAATATGATAAAATCAAAGAAGAAAAAGCTAATATCCACATGGAAACAGAGGAATTAACTCATAGTTCTTACATCAAGAATAAGTTCCTAATAGACTTAAATACTTTAAACGTTATTACTTACAATTTTGGAGTGCTTGGTTTTATTTACCTCGCTACAACGCTTGGTAACCCTAATACAACTATCGCCCTTAGTGCAATGTTTATCGTATCATTTATTCCTATCTTGTATATGGGGAATCTTGCTTCTACTCTAAGTCAAACTATGGCGAGTGGAAAGAGATTTTTAGAACTTATGAACACACCAGAAGAACCAGAAAACACTGGACAAATCGTTGATTTTAAAGAGTTAAAAGTAGACAATCTTACTTATAGTTATAATGATTCTAACGTTGTCGAAAATCTAAGTTTTTCTGCAAAACGTGGCGAAATCATCGGTATTAGCGGCCCAAGTGGTTGTGGTAAATCAACAGTTGCTAAACTTATTATGAAATTCATCTCTGATGAGAATATGCACGGTAACATCACTATTGATAACATAAATCTACGCGATATCGACAACCGCTTCTTTGAGAAAAATAGTTCTATAATCTTACAAGACAGCTATCTATTCAACACTTCAATTAAGAATAATATCAGCTTCTTTGACAAAGATATTTACAAAGAGCGCTTAGCTGATTCACTTAAACACACTAACCTTAAAAATTTCGTCGATAGCCTACGCCGTCGTGAAAATGAGATTGTTGGTGAACGTAGTTCTAATATCAGCTCTGGACAAAAACAACGTCTTTCAGTTGCTCGTTCATTCTATAACGAAAGTAAACTTTTAATACTAGATGAGGCAACAGCAAACATTGATATTTTTAGTGAAATCGAAGTCTTAAAAGCGCTAGAAGCGGAGAAAGAAGATAAGATTACTATTATTATCTCACACAACAAATCTACTTTATCAATTTGTGATAAGATAATTAAATTAGGATAAGATTAAAAGGTATAGGTTTTTACCCTATACCTTTTTAGTTATATCTATATTGTCCAACAGTTATATATTTGGCGCTCTATCACATCTAAATCATGTTCTTCTGTTTCGCAGATAACTCCATCAAAGACGATGAATCTCTGAATAAAATATGTAATTAACGCTCCCGCAATAGGGTCTCATTATTTCAGGTAATGTCAATTCTTTATTGATTTCTGGATTATTCTGTTTTAAATACTCGAAAAAAACTCATCCAATCTCCTTTCTTTAAAGACTTCTTCTGCACCTATAATTATCTTTTTGTTTTAACTGCTCATTAGTTAATACTTCCGAGAAAAATAATCTTTATAATATCTTTATTTTCTTTCATAAATCTAAAACGATCTCTCACTATATAATGAATAATTTCTTTGATAGTTATAGTATTAATATTTTTACCCTACCTAAAAATTTGAAAAATAATCTTGGTAAAAATCAGGGGCAATTATTGAAATAAGCAAATCTTCTTTTTGTCCGAAAGTATTTGAATACCGTCGCCTGGCTTTACTCCTGCAGCTTTCGCTATTTCTAACGTTGAAGTGCCATTGTATCCTTTTTACCAAATAATATTATTGCCGCTTCTAATGTTTTTCTTACCAGGTGGCATATCTCCTTTAGCCATCAAATCCAGGACGACTTTTAATATGTTTTCTACCATTTTCTTCTCCTCTCGACTTCTCCTAACTCTACTTTTTTTACACTTTTTCTATAACGTTTTAATCCTATTATATTTAACGTAATTAAAACTACAAAAAGATTGTTAAGGCGATAATATCTCCTTTTATATCTAAAAGATTTTTTTACCTTCCAAAATGATTTTACTTAAACCATCTCCGCTATAAGTTACAGGTAAAACTTTACTTATGTACACCGCCACTCTCCCCATACTTTCAACAGGGACAATACCTGTAAAGAACATCTGTGGTATAATTACCAACGGTATAAACTGCATAACTTGAAACTCTGACTTCGCAGCTGTTGATAGAAGCATACCTAGTGCCAATGCTCCAAGAGCAAGCAGCATATTAACAATTATCACATAAACTAGACTTCCCGCAACTTCTATATTTAACAGATAAATAGCGGATAATGTAATGACAATAGTCTGAATTATCGCAAGAAATCCATAAGAGATAGTGTAACCGAAAATAATCTCACTTCTTTTTACCGGTGTCGCTAATAATCTATCTAATGTTCCACTAGTTCGTTCTTTTAGCAAAGCTATACCAGAAATTAAAAAATACAAAGAAAAATGATATATAACCGATTAATATCGGTGCAATCTTATTGAAAGAATGTCGTATCTTCACTTCCATAGTTATAACTTTCGGTTATTTCTGGTTTTTGTTTAGTTAGCGCTAGATTGGGATTAACTTTTTGTATAGTTTCTATAAATCCTTTTATCTCTGCGCCAGTTAGACTAGCTTTTAAGACTTGTCGAGCTTGAGTAGTTTTTACAGAATCAGTATTTTGCATATGTTACTTCGTACTTGTTGTCTTTATAATATATTACCGTATCAAGCTGTCCATCTTTTAATTTTTTTCTCCGCTTCTTCTTTTGTAGTTATACCTTCTAAACTAACATTATCTACATTTTTCATAACTTCTTCTACTTTTGTCGGTACATCTACCGCACCGATGCGGATATTTTTCTGTTGTATCGGCTGAAAAAACTATATTTAACAGCCACATTATAAGTATCGGAGCAATAAACATCAACGCAAAAAGTTCTCTTATCCCTAAGCAACTCTTTAAAAACTTTTTAGCAATAGCTATCGTTCTCATTTTACTTTTACCTCCGCTGTTAAAAATACATCTTCAATAGTATTTACATTATTCTTTTCTTTTAGGTTGTTAGGAGTATCAAAGGCAATTATTTTTCCGCCTAAAAGAAGACCTACCTTATTACAAAGTTCCGCTTCATCCATAACATGAGTAGTAATCAAAATACCCACACCATTGTCGCGTTGTTTATAAAGTTCTCTCCAAATTTTTCTTCGCAAAGCAGGATCTATACCTACGGTTGGCTCATCTAATACTAATAACTTTGGTTTTACCTAACAGTGCAATCGCTAGAGATAAGCGACGTTTCATCCCCCCAGAATAATTTTCTACTTGTTTTTTTAAGTCTGCTGATAAATCTACCACTTCTGCGACATAACCTATTTCTTCTTTTAATTTTTCTCCTTTAAGGTTTTTCATCTGTCCAAAAAACTCTAAATTTTCATAGCCGGTCAGCGCTTCATATAGTGCGTCACTTTGCGCCATATAACCTATATTCCCTAATATCTTTCGTTCTGGCATTATTTTATCTAAAACGAGCGCTTTTTCCCGTATCTGCTTTTTTTCCATTCCTAACATAGTTTTTATTAATGTAGATTTCCCGAACCACTCGGTCCTATTAAACCCTATTATCTCAGATTTTTAGCTGAAAATCTATATTATCCAAAACCTTTTGTTGACCAAAACTTTTGCTTAGCTGAGTTATATCTATAAATCTATCCATATTAATCACCCTTTCTTTATTTAATAAAAACTTATTTCGCTTCTTAGGTAAGTAAACACTCACCTTTGTTTTTAAAAAATTTTTGACTTTAGTTTTTTTAATAACTCTAAAATCAAATCATTTTAAATATCTTCTCAATAATAATTAAATTTGTTATCAAAACTTATATCTATCTTCTACTTTTAGTATAGTGAGTAAACACTCACTTGTCAAGCAATAAATGAAACTATAAGCAATATTTCTTTAGTTATTCGCTCCTTTTAGTCACTACAACAAAATAAAAAAACAATCTCAAATATCACGTGACTTTATCAACAAGATTTTTCCAAAACTTGTCAGTTAGTTAAGATACTCAAGATTGTTTTTATATATTTTCAGATATTATTTTTTTCTCTGTAATATTTACAGTTATTTCACCTTTACTATTACGTCCTAGTGTGTATGAATAACCTTTTTTTGTTCTCTTTTATTAAACGAGCAATTTCTGCATCTGCATATTTTTAGCTTCTTCTGAAGTTTTGAATGTTCCAGATAGTTGTTGTAGAAGGTGTTTTATCATCTTTCTTATCGCTTGAATTGTTATTGTTACTATTATTTGCACGTCTATTATTTGATGTAGCGTTATTGTTAGATGATCTATTTGCAGATGAGTTAGAGTTGTTAGAGTTTTGACTTTCACGATATTTTTCTTCATCACTTTTTAGCTTTAGATGTTGATGATTTTGAATCTTCATTATCATCATTATCTTCTTTTTCTTTATCTTTTGATTTAGATGTTGACGTCGTGTTGTTGTCTTTTTCTCTTGCATTATCTCCGCCTGAGAAATAGCTAATCGCTAAAAATAAAGCACTACATAGAAATATCGCTAGAACAATTCCCCATAATACTTTTTAGTAATCTATTATCTTTCATTTTTTTATCAATCCTTTGTTTTTTATATTAATATTATAATACTCTTTTGAAAAATTTTTCTACTATTTTTCGCCATTTTCTTAATATAATCCTAACACTTCTACATTAAGTTTAATTTAAAACTAACCTATAAAAATCTCTTCCTAAAAATTTATTTTTTTCATGAGAAAATCTCTATTTTTCGATATGTTTAATGTCAGAGGCCAAAGACAAATAACAAATAAATATAAAGGAGATTTTATTATGAAATTACTTAAAAAACATTACATTTAAACTATTCAGAGCCGAAAGGCGACAAACAAGTTGTTAAAAGTTATTCATTCAATGTTAACGCTGATACTGACGATACTAAACTTAAGAAGTAGGCGATGAAATCGCGAAATTAGTATCTAAAAACATTGATAATACTACAATTAATACAAAATCACTAATTTAATAGAGAGAATTATTATGGAAAAAAACATTAAATATTTTTTACAACTACAAATAAAAACTTATCATATTTCTTTTAGCTCATCCTAAAGATGGCTTAACTAAAGAAGTTGTCCAAGGTGTCGCTCAAAAATTATTGATGCACAATGCTTTAACAGTGATAAACATACTCTTGTTGCTTTCAAAAAGCAACTTATATAACTCGTGAAGAAAAACGAGATTCTATAATTAAGCAAAAAGGTGCGATATCTATCGCACCTTTTTATGCGCACATTATTATTTAGAGAAGTATTAAAGAAAAATCATAAATTTTAAGGAGGGTCTTTTATGGATATTTTGAATTTTATCAACACTGTAGGTTTCCCTATTTTTGTTGCTGTTTTTTTCTTATTAAAACTAGATAAAACTCTGCAAAAATATCGGAAAAAGTGTAAATGATTTGACCGAAATTATCAAAAATAAAACTTAACACTAAAGACTAATTTTTACTCTTACACATAGTCAATTTATAGAGTTAGTTCATTCAAATAGATTATTTATTAAGGAGGCTTATTATGGCAACACAACAAACAATGGTTAATTGGGCAAAAGATCAAATTTATAAATGGATAGATATGGATGGCGCTTATGGAGCACAGTGCGTTGACTTAATTATGGCTTATGTCAAAAACTTCGCAAACTTTCGTGTATCAGGCAACGCTATTGACTACTTGACAAACACTCTTCCTAATGGATGGCGTCGATATCGTAAAGGAGAAGCTACTATCGCTCCTGGAGACATTGCAATATGGCACTGGGGCTCATGGGACAAATATGGTCACGTCGGAATCGTTATCGATGTGCGTAGTAATATTATTACTTCTGTTGAGCAAAATGTTGATGGTACTCCAGAGCGTGGTGGTGCAGCAAAAATTATGGCGCGTGACGATACTTATCTTGTCGGTTTTATCCGTCCGCCTTATGACAACGGAGAAAACTGGACAAGAATACCCGAACAAGGAAGATTTATAGTTGAAGTAACAGAAATTAACGTTCGAACAAAAACCTAGTATTTTTTTCTCAAAAAGTCGACTCTTACACTACTGGAGAAAAAGTTTTTATGATAGTTATGTTATTAACGAAGGACTAATTTGGATTAGTTATATTTTTCACAAAGGTGAACGCCATTATATTGCTACCGGCGCTTGTAAAAATGGAAAAAGAATAAGCAACTGGGGACGATTTTTACAATAATTCATATATAAACTTGTAAAAAACAAAAAGAAAGATACTCTTACCTATCTTTCTTTTTTTAATATTTACCCCCTAAAGGTCCCTGAACACCAATTATTAACCCTACATTATGTTGATGAAAGATTATAATTCAATAGAGTCCGCCTGTAGCGGTCAAGATTCTTTAGGTAAGGGGTTTTGTTAAGGTGTTTTTATAAAAAAGTTAGTGCTTCTAATTAACTTTTGAAAAATACTCAAAATTTTTAAATTTACTGTTTTTCTCTTATCTCTATATTAAGTGTATCAAAGTTTTTATAATAAATCAACAATTATTTGTTAAAATATTTCGTTTATTATATAACTGTCTGTAGTTTTATATTTCGTTCTTTAAACTAAAAATTAAAAATATTAACAATTATTTTCACTTTATGTATACCTCAACAAAAATAAAAGTTTCTTTGTTTTTCTGCTTTTCTTGTATTTTTTTGTTTTTATGTAAATAATAATAATTTTTAAAAATAAAAATAATGTGGTTATTTTTTTCTTTTTATGTTTTATTGATAACTTGTCTCTATTTTTTTCTCTATTTTTAAGTTTTCTGTTGATTTTATTGAAAGTTTAGTTTAAACTTATTTAATATACAAATATTATCTTTATTATTTTTAGTTTTTGGTGGATTACTTAATCTACCTTTTATTGTTTTTCGAGGTGTTTTTATGAATGATATGACCAAAGGTCCTATTTTATCAAAAATTTTTATATTTTTCCATTTTCATCTTTATCGGTGGCCTTTTTACAAAAATCTTTATCTTATTATTGATTCGATTATTCTTGGTCACTATATCGGAGAAAGTGGTATCGCTGTTGTCGGAATAGCCAACCCTATTAATTTTATTGTAATGGGATTCTTAATTGGGTGCAGCTTATGGTTTTGGGGTAATTATGGCAAGAAGTTTCGGTGCCGGAAATTTCAATCAATTTAGAAGGTATTTTTTTCAATTCTATTGTATTGTCCCTTATTTTAGGGGTTTATCTTCACAGTAGTATTATTTTTCGCGAATGAGTATCTTTTGAAACTTATTAATACTCCTAGCGAGCTTTTTGACGAAGCTCACAAGTTTTTATTAGTTTTATATTTAGGTTGTGCTTCAACATTGATTTACAACCCATTTGCAGCTACACTTCGTAGTATAGGTAATAGCCTTACTCCTGTTTTATTTTTACTTCTTTCTGTAGTAATTAATGGTATCGTTGTTTTTATCTTTGTAGCTATTCTGAATTTAGGCGTTGTTGGAAGTGCTTTTGGTACTATTATTGCTCAAACAACTTCTGCTCTGTGTTGTTATTTTTATATCCAATATAAATATCCAAATATACGTTTAACAAAAAATGATGCTATCCTTGATATTAAAAATATGAAAAGAATTGTTAGTGCAAGGCGCTCCTATGGGGATGCAATTTTCTTTTACAGGCATCGGACTTATTATCGTTCAAAAATATCTTAATGGTTTTGGGACAAATTACATCGCGGGTTATAGCGTTGCTATACGTATTCAAAATATCGTAGCGTATATTTTCGTAGCGCTTGGAACAGCAATTTCAACCTTTACTAGCCAAAATATCGGAGCTAAAAAAATGTATCGTATTTCTAAAGCTATTCGCTATATGGCTATAACTTCGATTCTAACCGCTATATTCAGTATGGTTGTTATTAGATTAGGAGGCATCTACTTTATTTCTATCTTTACCGCCGAACCTAATAATGAATTAACCGAATCTGCCTTGATGTATTTTAATAATGTTACCCTTGCTTACATACCATTAGCTATTCTTATCTTGTTTAGAAATATCTTACAAGGTTATGGTTTCCCTATCACGGCGATGATGGCAGGTATTGTAGAACTTATTAACCGAGTTATTATCGTTATTCTTTTCACCGATTCACTTGGTTTCCTAGCGATTTGCCTTGCTGATTCTGTTAACTGGGTAATTACAGCAATCTTCTTGCTCGGTGTATACTTTTTCGCAATACACTACCATAAACAAAAATTCAACGAGTTTTTACTAACAAATTTTTTTATAAAAATACTAGCATAATATGCTGGTATTTTATTTTATCTTCCTTAATCTTTTCTAATTATGTTACAATGAAAAATAACTTTAATATCAAGGAGAAACGTTATGATTACTAAAGAAATGATTAAAAAGTTATCGAAAAAGTTAGTGAGGAAAAACAAAAAGAATGTATTAATATTAAAACTCATGTAGATGAAAAATCTAACTATCTTCGATAGCAAATTTGGAGGTATTCCTTACCTTCCTAAAGATTTTGAGGTGCCATGTGATTCATCTTCTAATCATGAGCAACTTGCTCTACTTGCACAAATAAACTGTGCTGAATTACCGGAAAACAACCTTTATCCTAAAGTCGGTATTTTGCAATTTTGGATTGGTCGTGATGACCTTATGGGTCTTGAAGACGATTATAAAGTAGTTTACTTTTGAAAATATCGATAATACTATTACTAGAGAAGAAGTTCTTACTAAATACACCCCCTTGATCCAGAAGACTACGACCAATATTCTCCATTTAATCCATCAAACGCTGAATTTGGACTAACTTTCGAAAAAGGTGTTTCTTCTATTACTACTGAAGATTATAGATTTGAAGATATAGTAATAAACGCTATTCACGAATTATATCCAGATGAAGAAGTGTCAAATCTTTATTGTGATTTTAGATGATGATGTTTATGAATATTTTTATGATTCATTAAGAGGATTAAGTCACGCTATTGGTGGATATCCAAACTTCACGCAGTACGATCCACGTAGTTACAATTCTGAAGAGGGAGAACAGTCACCTTATGATATAATGCTTCTTCAAGTAGAAACCGACTGGAGTAAGGGTCGTGATGTTGAAATTATGTGGGGAGATTCTGGTGTTGGAAACTTCTTTATCTCAGAAGAAAACTTAAAAATCTAAACTTTGATGATGTCCTTTATAATTGGGATTGTTGTTAGATAAAAGAAAAAGTGATGAATTTTTCATCACTTTTTTTATACCAATTCTATTTTTTTCTCTAAATATATCTGGTTTCCCCGCTATTAAATTATAAATACGAGCCACCTTAATATCTTGTGCAAAGTACATGCTGTTAGAGCTGTTTAACACCGAAAACTAAAGTTATCTTTTCTTCTTTGTTAATTTTTGCGTATCAACCCTGATTTCTCACTTTTTTACCGCAAGCACGCGAAATACCGTCGTTCCGAAGAGCTCTTCATAATCATTGCGAGTAGTATTTGTTAAAACATGGATTAGCAAGCGTTGGATTTTCTTTTACTATATCTTTTTTTGTAATGACTAACTCTACCAATTCTCTATAGTTTTTTTCGCACTAAGAGCAGCTTCGAAAATTCTATTTTTCCAAACCTTCTCTCATGTCATAGATATTTTTAATCCATCTTTTCCTAAAGAAATAATTTTATACTTTTAATAATCCGAAAAATCTTCTCCTGTTGGTATTTTACTAGCTCTAATATCCTCAAGTAGTTCTTTTGATATATAACTTGTTATCTCTTCTGACATAATATTTTTTTCTAATAGCAGTAGCGCTAAGGTGTTGTGCCATTTCTAAATTTTCATTATTAAGATTTTGCCCAGTTCTTTTTACCGGCACTAATTGTATATGCGGTGCAAATTCTTTTATCATCTTGTAATAGCTATACGCTAGACTGAAATTGGGGTTATTGTTGGAAATTCCATACAACTCACCATTGATTTTGGCAAAACTATATCCCTGCTTAAGTAACTCTCGATATTTTTCAGGAGATATTTCCTGTTGTTTTTGTATATTTCTTCAAAAAACTTCAATATCTATTTCTTCTGTGCCAAAAATCAAATGCGTTATACCAGCCCCATCAAGAATCTCAATACTCTTTCTCGCAAAATCATCACTATAAGCAACACTTCCCAAATAAGGTAAGGCGATAACTAGACTACAACCACTTCTTACCGCTTCCTTGGCTCGTGTATAACCGTCTGTAATCGCTACTTCACCTCTTTTGGGTAAAATATTCACTCATAACACAAACTATTTCCCCACCAGAGCTGTTTGCAGCTATTAAATTTTGCGCTTGCTCAATTAAATATTTATGTCCGCTGTGAAGAGGGTTAAACTCCGCGATTATTCCTATTCTCATCTCTTACCTCCTTTACCTAGATTCTTAAACTAAACTGTCAATCTATAAATCTATATAATAAAGGGATGATCTGCCTGCAACTCCATTTCTCTTAGAAACTTCATCGTGGTATCACCCTTTTAAGTTACTAGTTATCTTTTTTCTTACTTGTATCTTCGAAAATATCCACAGTCCAACCAAGAAGAGTACCATCTTCGGCGGTAACCTTACTGATAGAAAACTGTCTTGGTTTTTGTCTTCTTTTACCAATCTTTCTATTTCCTTATTACCAAATTCTAGCGCCTCACTTTGAGTTTTTAAACACTTTTCCTGTAGTGCCGACTCCTTCATTTTGAGAAACTTTTTACCGTTATACTCCTTAGTTCCCACATAATTATTTGTTTGATTATTCGCGCCTTGACTACCTACTACATTTCCAGATTCTTGTTTTTTTCTTGGGTGTTTTGACTATTTTGAGATTTGTATTTTTCCTCATCAGTATTTTTTTATCTTGTTTTTATTCGATGTTTGAGCGGAAGATTTTTTTCCGATTTTTTTAGAATCTCCCCAGCAAAAATAACTATATCCTAAAAAAATACTATGCAAACAACAAATATCGCTAATACAACTCCCCAAAGTATTTTTTTAATAATTTATTATTCTTCATAATATAAGACCTCTATAAATTTAAAATTCAAGTATATTATACCACTTATTAAATATTTTAGCAAAAATTAGATGATATTCCCTACCACCTAATAATTATCAAAAAGCATATTCTCTATCTATACAAAAACGTTACAAGAAAAAAACTATCAAACAAATCCATAACAATTCATTTTGATAATAATACAAAACAACTATAGCACACTATAATTGCAACATTTCATCATAGTATTCCCTAGCGTAATTAATAAATTCATAAATACTTGCCGATATCCTCTTCATTTCAAACGACCCTAACGCTCCTAAATCATTCATATATATAGTATCATCAGAATATTTTTTTATAAAAAAATGCTCTATCTCCTTCTTGCCCAATCAAGAAAAAAATCCGGTTCCCATTCTTCTATTTGATAGGTAGTGTTTCTTTCTTCCAAATCTATCTTTGAATACAACACAACCCCTGTATTCTCTATTAAAAATTCTCCATCCTTTTCTATTTTTTTAATAAGAATTCTTTATATAAATTTGGAAATTCAAAGTTAAATTCATTATTCATAGTAAACTCCTCAATGTATTTTATTTACCTAAAAACCTATACTTCATCTTCACTTAACTCTCTAAAGTTTGAAATATGATATCCAAAAATAGACTTTTCCTGACTTTCCTATAAATATTCCATGTTCCTTCATATTAGTTATCTCCCCTAAATATATCAGAGGAAGATCATTGTAAAATGGATACTCTTTTGTTATTCCCCTTTGACAGTAACTAAAGCTTTTTCTCTCAACTCGTCCATTATATATCCTTCCTTATTTTAATCGACCACTCGCTATTCAACTATAACTAAAAAAACACTAATGCGTCTCAAATTTTTCCCAATCAATAACAGATTCAATAACAGGTATCCAACTATCTATTTCAAATTTTTCTTCAATATATGGATTCGTATACCCATCCAATATTAATACTCCTTTACATCTAACATGAGCCTTACCATCTGTTATCTCAACTACCTCCAGATCATATGAGACCATCGGTTCCCATTCATAAATATAAAATGCATCTTCCCTATCAGCACTTTCTTCAATTGTTGTTACGCTAAATGTTTCTCCAGTTAATTCCTCTACCGAATTTTTTTGTCTGTATCTATAGGATTAATACAAAGGGAGGGGGTTATTTCTTCACCATTTAAATTTCCAGGCGTAAATCCGATATCGACAGACCACGACATACAATCATCTTCTTTAAAGAACATTAGACAGCTACGTCTACCTTCCCAACTATCCTGAAATAAATATTTTTCTCCAATTTTTAGCATTTCTCTATCCTTTCTTCAATAATAGTTTCCTAAAAACCATTCAAAAAAACATAACAAAAATTTTTTTATTTTATTCCATTTCTTTTTATCAATTTATACGTCTCCTTAAGACGGAGACCTCGTCGTTCCTTACTCGCTGTTATTTCTTCATATATATCATCCAACGTCTTGGCAGGTGCTAAAGTCCACAAAGTATAGTCTTCTAATATGATCTTCCCAATCTTCTCAAACTTATCAAGCAAAAGTCCTAAATCCTTGTGATTAAACCAACAGTCAGTATCAACAGCATACTGTCTATTGTTCATCTTACAAGCAATCTCACTATTTATAAAATCCGTCATAGTAGGTTTATCTTGTTGAAGCAACCTTGTACACGCCAAATGGTATTCTATCTTTCTTGGACTTTGATCTACTACTGAAACAAAAACTACACCATATTGATTTTCAAACTTGACCGCAAGCACATCTCCCACTTTAAAATATGGTTCTTGTTTTATTTTTTTCTTTGGGACTTTAAGCGGCTTAGAATTTACACTTCGCAACTGAACTGCTAACTTATCCAGCACCCTTTGTCTTTGTTTTAACGCCTTACTATCAATCTCTAACCAAAACTCATCAGCACCCTTTTTCGATTATCTCCAAAGCTCTATTTTTTATTGCTTCTGGCAAGTGACCTATCTTCCATAAAGAATATGCTAACGCTGTCCAATAGATTTCTGTGTAAAATCCATCTATGCAAAAGTTTTTTTCTCTTCGTTCAAAAATATCTTCGATTATTTTATCGACATTTTTCTCCATCTTTATATCTTTCTACTACGGCATTGTAAATATCATACCCATCATCGCTATCTATAATTTTAACTCCATCTATTGCCATAATATTCTCCTTTATCCACTATCACTATTTTACAACTAATAATACTCTCTTACTTGTCTCTGAGGCTTTTTATTCTTGTCTCCTATTTGTGTTATGATAAAAATAATTCCGCCTGTTCTTTCGTAAGCAAACCTTCTTTTTTTATATAAATACACGTACCATTCTCTTGTTTTATAATTCATAATCTAGTTGTTATTATAAATCGATAATAATTACACACATACTCTATCTCTATACTTTAGAAATTATCTTTAAAAATCTATTTTTATTATTCAATATTTTTTTCAATCAAAATAACCGTCAATATCAATTATTTTTCCAGTAAAAATCTGTAATCTGATTTCTTTCTAAATGTTTGTCAATAGTATACCCCTAAACGATTATTCCTCATACACTCCCAATAAATCCATCAAAAATCGCATCCGCCTCTTCTCTTGATAAATCATATTTTTCATTACCACTTTAATATTCTCTTGAATTACAGCTGAATTTTCAGGACTTTGGTTTTTATAATCTTCGATGGTACTTATATTGTATTCATATAATATTCCGTCTATCTCCTGTCTTGCTATAACATTAAATGTATCTTTTACAAAATCTCCGTTTTCACCCTCTATAATAAGCTGTCCCAATCGGAGAGTTAAGAAACAGGATAATATCATCATCATTGTTCGTAACTACATTTAAGGTATATATTCCTGAATGACTTGGTTCACTCATATACTCCTCATCTTCATCACCTGCAGTAAATCTCCAACCGCTATCTCCTACAAAATCAGGATTTTCACGATACATATAGCCAACCTTTTTCTCCATCTACCATAATTCTGTCTGTGGCAATACAACCTTCTCCTTCATCCCAACGAAAGAGCTCTTTTTATATCTTCTTTTTATACTTCAATTTTTTTCCATGGTTTTCCTCTTAAAATTCATATTAATACTTTTTGACCAAAGTTCTCCCTTTTTAAAAACTAACAATATCTTTTTAACAAGATAAGTTTTTCCCTACTTCCATTTTCACAATAGCCCTTCCCCTTAAAAATACTAAACTATCTTTTTACACATTCAAAATAAATAACTTCAATGTAAGTTAATATTCTCCTAGCTAAGCATTAATTTATCTATCTTATTTTCTTATGATTATATCATTTTTTTATTATAATTTGTCAGTTACGCCCAAAATGAGTTTAGTCCCGCAACTACAAATTTTCTTTATTTTTTTATGGGAAAAATATTCTTTATTTGGCCTTAGTCCTATATCTATAAAGAAAAAACAGCAAACCTATTTTTAATTTACTGTTTCTCAAATTGTTATATTCAATTAGACAAACTGGAATTTGCTGCTCTTTAAAGAACTGACACATCAGTTACTTTTTATTTTGCTCTCTAATCGAAAGAACAGTTGCCATTACTATAATAATTATTTTACAAGCATAAGTTATATTTTGATCACCACCTACTGCTAATTGCGAGAAAACATTTATTAACGAATGTGTCATCACACATATCCACAAACTGTTTGTCTTTATAAATAACGCGGATAAAAACAAAGCAATTAGTCAACAATCCAAGCAAAAATCCAAACACCTGTACTTGTGTGCAATGTTCCTTCAATGTAGAAATAAGAGAAATGCCATATTCCCCATAAAACAAAAAGTAATTAAAGTTGAACTAATATAACTATGGTGTTCCATCATAATTGGTTGAAAAACATATCTCCACCCTACTTCTTCAATCCCACCAAAAAGGATTGCTTTAAGAAATAAGATAATCGGAATATACCACGCATTCAACGCTAATTTTTCCATCAAATGCAACATAGCAAAAAAATCCAAAAACAAGAATACAATAACAAATAAATAACTGCTGATGTTTTTGCTTTTATAGCGAAAAATCTTTAATATTTTCTTCGTACTGTACTTTTTGTATCTAAGTGCAATAATAGTCCCCCATAGAGCAGCTGAAACTCCACCTATTCCAATAGCAACCATTCCCATTGGCATTGTATAGTCTACATCCATACCCAAATTACGCAATATAAAAACTACAATACATATCATCCATATTTGCCCTAAGGTTCCTAATAAATAAAGAAAAAAATTGCCTTTTTTTCGACTCATAAATTTTTCTCCTAAATTCTAATTTGTTTTACTCGCTGTTTGTAATATTATATCCTATTTTCAATTAGTTTTACAGGTCTAATTCTTGTTTCTTTACCTGTAGTAGTTCTCTATTTTTCTTGTTGCAACTGCTCTATACAGCTTCTTACACTTTCAGCTTTTTCAACTTCTTTTTCGCAGGTCTATGATTTGAGAATACAGCCTATCTTTTTCTTTCTTCAAGGCTGTTACTTCCGATTTCCATTTGGATATATTTTTAAACTTTACTTTTCCCTAACTATTCTTTCATATCTTGGCACATTCAAATAAAATAATCTCGGTGGTATATTTATTTTGTAAAAAGTTTTTTTGATTTATTGGTTTCTAACTGCCATCTTACAGGCACTTATTCACCTTTGGAGCTTTGATAAGATAAAAGTATAATATTATTAACATCCATTTGCACTATCATCACTCAATTCTTATAATTCTTCTAAAAAAAGTCATATCCTCCATTAATATTATTACCGAGTTCTTCATTGGTATCTTGAAAATATGGTGAAACAGGAAAAATATCCCCAAACTGTACCTAATCCCCCACATATATTACGACCACCATCTCCACCTTTTATATGAAAAATATCCCATTATCATATACAATTTCTCTGTTATATGGATCATCTGCTATATAAAGTCCAAAAAAATTCTCTTTTTCTAAAGAATAATCCCCATCAGAGTCCAACCATTCTATATGCCTTAGGTTCATTGAAAAAAATCCATATTGTTACCCCAAGGAAAATACTTCTGCATCCCTTGCCAGCCAGATACTCCCATTCTCTTTTCGTAGGAAGCGAATAACCACTATCCATTATGTCTTGAAATAAATCCTGAAATGTAGTTTCTTTATAACGTTTCCCATACCACTTCCCGTTTTCTAGATATAAAAACACCGTTTTTAAAAACTGTTATTTCGTCGATTTCTTCCTTTTTCGGCTTTTTCAATCATTTTTCAACTCTGTATTTTTGTTTCAGTTCTTCTTTTGACATATTTACCCAACAGGTTTCATTATATTCCTGTTGTACCAGTAACGGATGTATTACACAATCTTCCTCTTTACTAAAATTGTTATTAAGATACTGTTCTATTTGGAATAAAAATCTCTTTATCAGCCAGTTTCTCTTTTTATTTTTTTCTGCAATAGCATATTCACTACATATTTCATCTTCATAGCAATCTACAAATACGTAAAGCAAGTTCATCTAAATTTTTCCTTATTAAAAATCTCATGTAATTTCTTATTTTTAAAAATCAATCCCCAACTTGACAGTATCTCCTGGAACAAATATAAACTTGATTCCATCTTTTTGAACGATATACTGCTGTATAAGTTGATTTTTTTCAAAGGCAAAAACTCTTGAAAAGATATCAATTCTAAATGATAATTCTCTGCAATCTTATTTAACAGTTTCTTTTTATCATCAATAGAAAGTAAGTCATATTGAGGATTATATAATTTTTCTACAGGAATACGATTCATTTATTATTCTCCTTCCTATCGTGTGGTTCTTTTTCCTTGATAAATCTTTTTATGATATTATACCATATTTTTAATCCTATTTTTATATGTCTAGCCTGTGCCACTCCACCTATGTTTATCCTCTATTTCCATGTAGCTTCTCTATACAGTCTAATGCTTTTCGGCTTATTCTACATTGTTCCCTTTTTGAGAATAAAAACAGTAAACCTTTTTGATTTACTGTTTTTTTAGACAAATTATTAATTTTTCTCTAAGCACATAATATATTCATTGATTTTGCTGTTCAACTTATCTTTATTTTTTTCTAAATCCGGGTAAAAACCAGTTATTCCATATCCAATCATATTATACAACGCTAAAAGACGATACTTATTTCCTTTTTATATCATCTTTAACTGAATCTTGTTCTATATTTTTTTAATCATACACGCAGATTCAAAAACTTACTCTGTTCATAATTTTTTTGAGAAAAATTTCCAAGTAGACTCTTCTGTCTCATCTTTTATTCTTAGGTGTTGATCTGACCTTTTTATTTGTGATATCCTAAAAATTTTTATCATCCATTCTTCCATATTCGTCATAGATATGTGCTTCTAATCCCCAAATAAAAAGAATAAACTCCCAGATATTATAGTTAATTGTCATCGGTATATCAATATTGGTGTATTCACATACTTTTAATGCGTTCTCCTTATCGTTGAAAAACATATAACCAATACGCAAGTTCACACAGAGTGGCCATATCGGAATTTTTTTGTAAATGAACAGCTTCTATTTAGTTTTTACAAAGTCTCATAATTTCCTTTTTCATCATGTTCCATCATAATATCTTCAAATAACATATATTATCTCCTCTACTTCTAATTTATTTCACTAAATATTTATAATATTATATTATTTTTATTTGTTTTTTTCAGTTCTAACTTACTCCCTCTATCTTCGCCCTCTATTTTTTTATAATACTTTCGATTTATTCAACTTTTTCATCCGTTTTTTTGAGCAATAAAAACAGTAACCCTTTTTGATTTACTATTACATTAGTTACTATGTTATAACTTGTATCTAATTGTTTAAGTTAGACAAACTGGAATTTATCAGATAATAATCTCACCTTCTAACTGTACACTTGATTTATTTCCTCTGAAATTGCTCCACCTGTTGTATAAAAAAATTTCTGATTTTTCTATCTGTGATGATACTAACATTCATTAGTTTGTTTAGTTTTTCTCATGCAAACCACAAAAAATAGGATTCCTAATTTTAATAATCAGATTTAAACAATTAAACGGATGTTTTCTAATTTTTTTATTTGTTCTATGTCTTCGAGTTTAAATTTATAATGTAATACACTATTCCCTCTACTTCCATAAGTATAATATTTAACAACATTGTTTTCATAGATTTCTAATTTCACTCCATTTATGAAGAGATAATATCCCATAAAATAAATAAGAATTGGAATGTAAATCAACACCATTACTATAATAATGTTATCTGTAAAATCAGTTCTATAATTTTTAAATATTTCAACAATATAACCACAAAAAAATAGAGATACCATAGAAAAATAGCTTATCATATTAAATTTAGTCTTGTGAGGATATGTCAAAAATAAGTTTTGGTTCATCTTGTAAAAAATCTAATTTCATAATTTTTCCTTTAATTTTATCAGTTTCTTCCATATAAAAAATTTAAAAACTCTTTTTAAAATTTTTTTAACTCAAATATTGATAATTGACTAATTTATTTTTTTATTCTCTTGTAAATTTAATCATTACTTAAACTTCTTAATTCATCAAAAGTTAATTCTTTATAATTCTTAGTTGAATTCAAAACAGAATCCGTTGTTTCAGGCAATCTATCCATAACCTTTTTGATATCTATATCCTTAGGAAATGAAATAATATTCTCCTCTGCATCTTCCCCATTATGTGCTATAAATATAAATTTCCTGTATCCCAATTTATATCAAAATGATTGTTGGCACCGACATTTGTCTCTAAATCAAGTAGCTTTTTCTTCCTGATTTATGAAGTTTTCATATATAAATTCAAATAAGGCTTCTTTATTTATTTTTATTATTCTGCATACATTATCTTCCACTTGTTTCTCCTCTTATGTGTACAAAAAAATTCTAATTTATTTTTACTCCATATTTACCCTTAGTTTTATATTGGTCTATTTGCTTCTTCTCCTCTTTTAGTCCTCTATTCTCTTTGCAATAACATCTTTTATATCGCTTCTAACACTTTCAATTTATTGCTTTCCAAATTTGTTTTATTTAATTTAGACAAACCAAAATTTGATGTTTTTGCAAATGAGTGTACTTATTATCTATCATAACTTGGTTTATTCAATGAAATTGGATTAGGATTTTTCAATACCCACTGAACAGCAAATTCACAAAAGACACTCTGTTATTTCCTCATCTACATCACCTTTAGCTCGAATGCTGGTTGTCAGTTTTCTTATCTCGTTTAACTCGCATTCAGAAAGTGATGTTCCGGATGCAAAATGAACTAACAACGCATCTAACATTTTTTTGATAATCCTTATCCCAATTTGTCACACCATTCCTGTACAATTCATCTCGTATACATCCTGTTATACGAATAACTTCACCCTGTACGGTTTTCGCCACTCCGCTAGAAGGAACCAAAAAGTCCCAAAGCATATTGTATTGTTTTTTTCCCAAGAATTATTTTCTACAATAATCGGGGAAACATCGTCATGAATTCTGCGTTTTTCTACAGGTTCCACCTCAAATAATAAGTAGAGCTTTTTAAGTCTTAAATCTGTTTCAGAAAGATAATTCTTATTAAAGTCTTCTCTATGAAACTCAAAAATCTTGACCAATTCGCTTAACACTTTCTATCATATCTAACGTAACTTTATCACCTGCCTGCAATAATATATCCGCAATTTCAGCAACTTCAGGAATATTTAAATTACTACAAACAGCTAGACAAGAAGCAAGTGGTATTTGATCCATATCATTTTTTTCAAGTAAACATTTGCTCCTTTTTCCACTAAAAAAATCGAACTGTATTCGAGTGAAAAAGCTTGCAGCGGTATGCAACGGACTATTTCCGTATCTATCAACTCGTTCGACATCAGCCCTAACTCAAATAACAATTTTACAGTATTATCTCCCAAAGCAGCGTGCCTATCTAAAGGGCTTCGTCCGTAATAATTCTCAACATTAACATCTAAACCTTGTTCTGTAAGCCAACGAACAAACTCATCAGGAACATTACTATAATGAAGAGCTGTATTTCTCTCACAACGCCCGTCATGTGCATAAAAGCTCACATTTTTTTCATAAACAGCCTTAAGTTTTTCTATATCTCCAGCTTTAACAAGTTCTCCAAAGTCTTTCGGTAAAGTAACTCTTTTCTTTCACACGTGTTGGTTCTATATTTTTTTGATAATTTTCCTATACAATTATCAAAATAACCTCTTTTTATGCTGTTGAACTATGATTTATTTGAAGAGACCTTGTAACCATTGTACAATATCATCCGTCGTTTTATCACAGGATAACACCAATCGATTGCAGTCAATTTCATAAAATAATATCACTTCTTTTTCACTTTCAAAAAAAGTTGCTAGCCACATAATAAACTGTGCATGCTCATAAACTCCTTCACCTGAATTAAAATACTCTATCGCAAACGTACAACGCTTTTTCTCCATTCTTAATTCGAATTGATATTTCTCTGAATAGTTTTTCCCAGCAAAGATCGTAAAAATAACGCAGAATTATTTACTTCAAAACTAGTACCTGGATACTTTTATTTCAATGTCTTTATTAAATCTCTTAATATCAAAAATTATTGTTTTCCAATTCGTTCAAATGAACAAAGATTGTTACAGACATTTTCATCCCCACCCTCAAACTCTAATTTTTTTCACTCAATATTATAACTATTGTATCATTTTTTTCCAGTTGATTTTATAACTCTCTTTGCCTATGCAGAATCCCTGTTTTTTTAATCTGGTAACCCCTCTTGATTATCTTCTCTATCCCTTTATTTTTTTCTGTATATTTCTCCTATTCTTTTTTTGAATAGTAAAAATAACAATCCATTTTGTTTTAAATCTTTTTATTTTTGATATATTTATATTACACAGACCACAGCCCGCTTCACAAGTCTTTTTATCCCAATTTTACAAATGAATCACATTTGAAGTGTTTTTTTCTTATATATTATATCATGTGATAAATATTCCCCATGTACTTTTATTCTGATGTTTAACTATTACTAGTGGCAATACCAATGATTTTATTGCGTACATACTAAGCCAAATAATAAAAAAACATTAAATTGTAAATCTTTCAAATCATTAAACCAAAGTTCATAAAAATATCAAAGCGTTCAAAATGACATTAAAACTAGTAACTATAGTTGCTGATACTATATTAGTTTTAAGTTTAGGATAGTAAAACTTTGCAGCATACAACGCAAATAAAGAAATATTATAAATACAAATTGGTTTTGTATTTTTTTCTATATATCACAAGTGTTTTTACGATTATAACAAAAACTTACTAACTGTTACCCTGATCCCATTGATTAAGCCAAATATGACTAACTGAATCTATTTCATCCCAAGGTATAAACAAATCAATTTTTCTTAAATAAACTCCTTTTCTTACAGATGTAAAATTTCCAATTTACAAAAAGAGAATATTGTAACAGAAGCAATAAAAATTACAATTCCAGCGTACTTTAAGCTTTCTTTCTCTATAATTAATGTACCATCAAAAAAAGTTTATACTTCCTTTTACTCCATCGGATAACACGTATAAAAACCGTTATAGCAAGCAACACTATGAATAGTATATATCTGTAAAAAAATACTACGAAACTTTATTTTGTTCTCCTTCATGATATATCCTTTCAAATCTTGTGTTTTTAATAAAAAAATCTCAATATTATTATACCATTTTTAAGATGGTTTTTTTCTACTGCTGGTTTTTTTCCAACATGGTTTTAAAAATCCCCTGAATACTGCATAAAAGAAAAACAGTACCTTATTTAAATTACTGTTTTTTTGAATTACTATATTCTATTATAAAACCAATGGTTTAATGCATAGATAAAAAAATGTGCCGCTTCTTCTCTAATCTCTTTATCATAATATTTATTTTCAGAAATTTGCTTCAACAAATTTAAATAATATTCTGGGTTATCGATTCCATTTATTATACGGTGCATCATCCAAATGGTATGTACTGTGGGCGTTCTTTTTAGCGAAGCAATAAGTTTTTCTTCGTATCCTTTTTATAAAATGTCTCAACAAAATGCACTATCTCTCCTGGGCTTCCAAAAGTAAATAAGTGGGTGTCTTTCCATTAGTTGAAGTAATGGTTGCACTGAATCTAATTGATTATAATTACTTTCAATATCCGCCATGCATTCATTCATAATCCATTCAAAATCATCACTATCTATATTATCTTCAATTTTTTTAATTATTAATTCTAATTCATCCATATTAATTTTTCCCCCACAAATCAAAAATTTTTCCTTTTAGATATTTGCTAATATCGTTCCCATTTATTGTTTTAAGTTTCATCTAAAAATAATAAACTAATTAAATCATTAATTTCCATTAACAAAAACTCTACTTTATTTTTTTCTATCATTTCTAAATACACTTTCTTTCCAAAGTCATTATTAGTAGCATCATGTCGTTCCTTTTAGAAAAATGAATAATTTCACCTTTATATTGCTCCAGAATGTTATTAATATTTTTGCTCTATAATTCCAACTAATTTCTGCTGTGCTATTTTCTTCGGTGTCATTTTCCTCATACTCATATAATATTACCAGTGGTTAGGGATGCTTTTCAAATCCTTCTAAAAATGGTAGATATATAGCCACATATGCCGATATACCTTTTTGTGAAGAATACTCAAGCATAAGAGTATACATTTCTTCTGTTTCGTTTAATTTATATCTTGTTATCATCATACCTAATGCTGTTGTTATATCTATTATGATACTTTTGTTTTCAGGATATTTTCTTGCTATAACCAAAAAGGATATTTGCAAATTCCTCATCAGTAAAATATTTTTGTATAAAAACTGATCCTTCTATTCTCGTCATTTTTTTCAAAAATTCTTCATAAGATTTTCGATTTCAAATTCGTCTTTTTTTCTTCCCACTTTTTATTTCATCTTGCAAATAAATAATTTTTATTTATTCAGTCTTGTATTTTTTTGGATTTATATTTTGCATAATACCTCCCTTTTTGACTGTTTAGCGTTATATCCTTCCTTAGTTTAACTATTCCGCTTGATTCAACTATTCTTCTGTAATGTTTTGTATTTTTTTCTTCCCAAAGATAATAAAGTTTCTAAGTCTGATAGTTCACTTGTTCCAAAAAGGATTCCGAGTAGAAACTCCTGTGATTTTTTTATATTCCTTGCATCTTATTCGAAATTTTATTTCATCTGTATCGGTATATATATTTACATTTAGCACTCTACCTCCTACGTTATATTCTTTGCTCTTGATTTCACAAAAACGAAACTACTCCTGATATAATTTCTTCTTTATTTTCCAAAACTCTAATACTTTTTACCATAAAGTTCTACAATATAATCTTTTACCAATCTCTCTTGTATTTTTCTTATTAGAAGAAATCCTCCTCCCAAAAATACTAATACTAGTAAAAAGAAATATTGGATATTCTTTTACGAAATTATTAAGTTTCAAATAAAAGACAGCTAATTGCAGCGCCAATATAGGAATCATTATTACCGTAGGAAAAAAATTAAACCGATGATAATATCTGATTTTTGCTGTTGTTGCTGTGAATTCATATCTTTTCATATAATATCTGAATAATTACCTTATAATTACCCTTTATCTCCTTTATTTTTTTATATGTTTTTAATAAAAAAATACTCACAGTAATTATACCATGTGTATTTTGAATCAATTTTTTTCATCTACTTAGATTTGTTCTCTTTTGATAGTTGGTTTAGTTTTTTTCTTTTTATTTTTAACATGAATTTCTTTAGCCAATCTATTACTAACCAACCTTGCTATTCCTTATAATTCTTTTTGAAATGATTAACTAGATTATCTCAAAAAAACGCAATTAGCACACCTAAAAACACCCTAGAAGGATTTGTTACCTTGTACTTCTATCCAAGAAACGTTTTTGTTAAGTACCTTTTTGATTCATAGACTCTTTATTTTTGGAAATTGAGTAAGAAAAACAGCAAACCATTGTGGTTTACTGTTTTAGTGGTTTGAGATGATCCTTTTTGGGAAAATACCTTATTATTTCCCTCTATGTTTCTGTCTGCGTTTCTCTTGTTTTTAATTCAAATTTTCTTTGAATCTCCAACTCTCTTATTTTCTTACTTTCGGTTTTTTTCTTTCCAATTTCATTTCTTCTCTTTGTTTCTGTAATGCTAACTGAGATTTTTGTTCCTACACCTACTTGCTTACTTTGTTTTCTTACTTCCCTTTGTAGTCTTTTTAGGATTGCTCTTTGTTTTTTTAACCTTAACATCTAAACTTGAACCAAACTTTAAATTTTTTTATAATTTTTTTAAAAATAAAATCATATACTTCATAGTCCTTTGGTTCTGCACCAAATACTACTCTGCATATTGATAACTTATTTTTCTACACACTCAAAAAAACACCTATCCAAAATGGATTATCAAAAAAACCGTTAATTTGCCTGTTATTTTTTTCCATAACAGATCCCTCCTTAATACTTTATCGAAGAATGGACTACCCGGAGGGGAAGGTTACTACCTAAATAAAAATAATTTTAGACGACTGGGCTACCTACCAGTTCTAATATATTTTTTTAAAAAATATATATTGCGTTTTTTTATCTTCAAATTATTTTCTTATTATACCATATTTTTACCTTGATTTTATAGCTATACTTCATACAGCTTTTTTTCTATATTCTTTAAATGTTATAAACTGGTCGAATATTCCTGTTTTTATTACAGAAAAATTTTGACGATAAAATAAAAATTATGTTATACTAGTTATACTAATCATACAAATCATACTTAAAAAGGAGGTACTAACATGAAACATCCAGAAGGTAAATATGCTTGGACTGTTAAAGTGGGGAAAAAAGGGCAGTTTGTTATACCTAAAGAAGCTCGCGACGTCTTCAATATAAACCCAGGAGATACTTTTAATCGTTCTTGCCGATATAAATAAAGGTATCGCAATCCCACCTAAAAATATGTTCGCACATTTGATGCATACTATTTTTCAATCAAGACAAAGAAAAGAGGGATAACTAATGAACGCTATCACTATTGAAAATCTTACAAAAAAATATGAAAATACAGTTGCTGTAGACAATCTTAATTTATCAATTAAGCAAGGAGAGTTATTCGCTCTACTTGGTGGGAATGGCGCAGGAAAAAACCACAACAATAAAAAAATGTTGTCTTGTTTAATAAAACCTACAAGCGGCGATGCATATCTTCTCGGCGATAGCATCACCTCAAATCCTCATACAATAAAGAAAAAAATCAATATTTCTCCACAAGAAACAGCGGTAGCCGCAAATTTATCAGTGTTAGAAAATTTAAAAACTCATCGCTGGAATATATGGACAAGATAGCAAAACAGCAAATAAGAACGCTCATGAAATAGCGTGTAAATTTGGATTAGAACAAGAATTGAATAAAAAAAGCAAAAAAATTTATCAGGAGGAATGCAACGTCGTCTTTCTATTGCTATGGCTTTTAATTTCAGAACCTCAAATTTTATTTTTTTAGATGAACCTACCCTTGGTCTTGATGTCTTGGCTCGTCGTGAATTGTGGGCTTCTATCAAATCGTTAAAAGGAAAAGTTACGATAATCCTTACAACTCATTATATGGATGAAGTTGAAAATTTATCGGACCGTGTAGGAATAATGACAAAAGGTCAGTTAACAGCTGTAGGAACAGTAGCAGAGTTAACTGCACAGACGGGAACTTCTAAATTAGAAGATGTCTTTGTTGTACTTTCAGGAGGTGTATTATGAGAATATTTCTATTTTCAAAACGTAATATAAAAAGAGATTTTTACGCGATCCTATTAATCTTTTTAGCCTTGGCTTTCCTCTAGTTTTTGTTAGCCTTGTTGTCTATTATCAATTCTGCTATTCCGCCTGAAGCAAAAATACAATGTTTCAAATAAAAAAACCTTGCACCAGGTTTAGCAATGTTCGGCAGTGTATTTATGGCATTATTTGCTGGTATGTTGTTATCAAAAAGACCGCACATCATCTTTTTCTAACTCGTTTATTTACATCCCCTATGACTGCAACAGATTTTTATTTTAGGTTATACTTTTCCTATGATAATTATGACTATTGTCCAAGCTTCAATAACCTTATTGGTAGCCGGGATCTTTGGTCTTGATATTAATGTCAATATCATTCTTGCTATTATTATAACAGCTTTGACTTCACTGTTATTTATTGGTACTGGTTTTGTTTTTGGTAGCCTTTTTGAATGAAAAAAAGCTGTCGGTGGGGTTTGTGGAGCATTATTAACGAATATTGCAGGTTGGTTATCTGGAGTTTTTTTATTCCTATTGATTTAATAGGTGGTTCATTCAAAGCTATAACTAACATCTTACCGTTTTATCATAGTGTAGAGGCAATAAAGTTAAGTTTAAATGGTGATTTCAGTAACATTCTCCCTCACTTAGGTATTGTAATGGGTTATACAGGCATTATTTTTTTGTTTTTTTGCCATTATCACTTTTAATCGTAAAATGGCTGGAGAAAAAGCATAAAAAAATAAAGTCTAACTAATTATTTCAAAAATATATATAAATTCTGAGATATACTTTCATTTATATTGATTATATTCTATTTTTTTCGTCTATACTCAGGTATAAATACAATATGGTATTTATATAACCATTTTGTATAAAGTAAACTTTTTATGTTTATTTGTCATATGAAAAACATCCTTTCTTATAGAGCTTGAACTACTCTTTTCTTATCAAGAAAGGATGTTTTTACTTATTTAACTTTTTCTCACACACGCATATCGGGTGATTTTTTTGTTTCGGAGGCTTCACCTCTTCAACTGGTTAAAGCCATTAATATAAAAAAACAGCAAACCAATTTGATTTACTGTTTTTCTATGAATTAAATTCTATTTTTTTCACCTTTTTTTCTTGCTTTTACATATTGTTGAATAGCATCACATACATATTGCGCTGTTCCCTCACCAAATTTATCTAGGTTGTTTTTTTAAATTCTATATTTTGAACATATCCATGTCCAATACTTGAAAATACATCTATTGGGCAATCAAAAGCATATTTACAAAAGATGTTTATGAAGTTTTTCTGCTAAATCTATATTTTCTTTAGATGTAGCACTTATTTCTTTTGATATGTTTTCAGAAAAAAGCAAAAGAATATTTCATTGAAACCATCTGCTATTTCTTGTTCTTTTTCCTTTTTGTTTTTCAATAGCTTCTTCTATGACTTCTTTCCCATACATATCAATTGCAGCTTGTTTATATTTTTTTCGTTATCTTGATATCTAAACCCACTAAATTTTTTTCTTTTTGCTGACATAGTAATTCTCCTTTCTTGTGACTCTATTGTTTTCTCCAATGTTTTTAATAAAGTTAAGAGTTTTTGTTTTTTTCCTTTTTGCATTAAATCAAGTTGTTTTTCTCAGATGATATAATACTTCACTATCTTCTTTTTAACAATTCTTTTTATTTTCTTTAAAGGAAACCCCAAGTACTTATAGAACAATATCATTTGTAAAAATGAAATATCTTCTTCAGAATAATATCTATATCCATTTTCTTTTGGGGAGATAGCAAACCAATTTCATCATAATGGTGTAAAGTGCGCACCGATACACCGCTTAATTCGCTAACTTTTTTTAATCAAATACATTCAATCACCTCCTAACAATTATAAGTATATACTATTACGTTTGCGTTATAGTCAACATATTTTTTTCTTTTTATTTTTTTCTATTTTTTTGATTTGAGCAAAAATAACTAAAGTATAAGATTTACAGTTTCTATCTTAGTTATTATTGAATTATTAACTAATAAATAAGTGCCAATCTACTTACGATACTCTTCTAGTTTATATGAATATTCTGTTAAAAGATTCTTTGAATAGATTTTTTTCTTTTTCTGAGTTTCTAACTTCTTTCCAAAGAATAGACGCTACTTTTAATTTATTCGAATAGTTTCTACTATTTTCATCTGCACAAAAATCCTTTAAAAATTGATTCCATTGACAAACAGAATTATCATATTTTTGCATAATCCGATTTGCCATAATAAACTTTTAGCAAATCTTCTATTGTAAATTTTATATTTTTTTCTCGCTTTTTACTTTTTCTCCAAGCGGTAGCCATATCAGCAGTAAATTTAAACGGTGAGATTCCTGTTAAAGTGGAGAAGTATTCTCTAAACTTTTGCATTGAAGGAAAAAAACCACATTCAAGTAATGGCGTATCCAAAGTAATATTTTCCACTTGTTTTTGTAGTTTTTATTAATGATTTTTAATTAAATTTCCTTTTGAAATACTGCTCAATAATATAATTTAGTTCTTGCTTTTGTACCTCTATATTCCAATCCTAATGACTTGCATATCTGCGAAATTTCTTCACGATACCAATAATATTTATTAAATTCATCAAACGATGTAATTTTTTCAAACTCTGGTCTTTTTTTCTATCAATCTTTTTGTCTCCTTTTTAAACCATCTATTTCATACCGTTATTATCTCTCAACAACCCTATTACTTCTTTTCGCAAAAATCTTCACTTTGTAATTTTTTGTTTTTAACATTTAAAAATTATTACTTGCTATTTTTATATTCTTTTTAATTTAGATACTAGCCAATGAAATCTGGATTTTATATCTTTTCTTTAATAACGGTATTCCTCTAACGCACACCCCTAATTTCATATAAGGTTATTTCATCATAAGGATTAAAGAAACCTATAACCAAAAGCATATTCAGACCTCTCACTCTCCATTATATCTATTAAATAAGATATATTATATTCTTTACCCTTGGTCTTTATGATATTATCTTCTTGCTCAAGTTGACTTACATAATGTACATATTCTTCAAAAATAACAGCACTACTTTTCGACACAGACATCCTTACCAAAAGAATTGTATTCTTTTTATCATCTGATCCAATTTTTTTCAAATTTCAAATTAACTAATGTTTCTTCACTCTGATAATTATTTTCCAATAGTTCTTCCTCTTCGAACTATCGTTTGTTATCACAACATTTTTTTCTAATACTACCGCTACCCCACGACTATTTTCTTTTTCTATTCCCGTCTCAACAAATCCACATTTCTTCTTTGATTTACTGTTTTTAAAAACAACTATATTCAAACTAAATAAACAGCAGTTATTGTAACTTTAGAACAGCAATAAGTTCTTCTCCATCTTTTTCACCTATTTTCTACAAAAACCAAACGAGCTATATAGTTGACGTGTAACATCGTTTTTCAGCTTCATAAGATAACCAACAATATTCTCCTATTATACATGATTTATCTGAATAACTCTTATTATCTTATGTTATTAGTATGATATTTTTTTAAAAAAATTATTAATAACCTTGTCTCTTTCAAAACCCGCTTTCTGATTCCCGTCTATATTCCCCCTACTTTAATTCTCATATCAGCTGTATTTAGTATTCCATCTCCCCTAAAAATATGTCCTGCATTTTTTTATAAGCGCAGATAATCGCATTTTGATTTTGACTTTTTATTACTTTTTGCCATTTCATAGCTATCCCACATACAATCATCTTCTCCGACAATCATTAAAAATATTGGCTTTTACTTTTTGAACTAGTATCAACTTTTTAGACTTTTCTAACTCTTGTTTCATCGCGCTATCATATATTTCTTTATATTTAACAGGAGATTTTATTTGCATTGGTATAAATATATTTTTTTACTAAAGTAAGGATAGATGCTTTCTTTAAATCAATAAATGGTATTTCTTTATTTTTTTCCAAGTCCATGATGAACCGTAATTATTGAAATCCAAACCTGCAGAATGTGTAAGCTGCCGGAGCAAGCAAAATTAAATTTGAAATTTCACCATATTTCGTTGCTAAATTCAAAGCATATTCTGCTCCTTTTCGATGCTGCTAATATGGTAATTATCCCTTTATTATTTATATTGTTTTTGACATATTTAAGTACATCTTCAAACTGCTCTAATGGAATTTTTAACCAATGTTTTCTGTTGGTTTTTCATACCAAACATAAATACAGCTAATGTTTCGTATCCTTCTTTCGCCAACCTTTGAGCTTCATAAAAAAATTAGGACTGCCCTCAGAACCCCCATAACATATCACAACACCCTCATAAATCTTTTTCAGGGATTAAGTGAAACCCTTGATATCTTCCCTCATCTACATATTTTACATTGACACCTTCTATATTTCGAGGATACAAACTTACATCCGTTGCATTATTATAATAACTAGCGGTAAGTGTATTATCATTTTCATATTTATGTTTTATTGTATAATCTCAAGATAAACACAAGTATAACTGGAATTGTTATAATAATTAACAAAGTTATCATCATATCACTCCTTAAAAATAAGTCTTTCTAATAGTATTATATCATTTTCAAGAACTTTTTCTACCGCTGGCTTTTTATACCCTTCTACGTAATGACTATACAGAAAAACCTTTGTGATTTACTGTTTCTAAAACTGTTCTATTCGATTAGGTAAACTGAGGTTTTACCTATAATATAAAATATCCATTCTTGATTATTTTGTGCATTTAATTACTGTTTTTATTCAAGATATTTTTCTTGAGCAAAAATTCTTTTATACCAAGAAATCTTTACAGAATAATAGTCCAAATATGTATATGCATCTTTAAAATTTGGCCATCCATACCAATTGTTTGAAATTATAATTTTAATATTTTCAATAGCTTTTTGTTTAATATCGTAATCATCTGAGTCAGCAAAAATAATTGATATATTAAAAAATATCTGGTGCATTATCCTCATAAATTAACGTTTTTCAAAAAAATGCAGCTTTTGTTGCTACTTCCATACATTCTCTTGTCTTTTCTTGGCTCTCTTTACATAATAATTGAATAATGTTCTCCAAGTAATATTATATTTATTACCTAGAACCAGCATATCATAATTAAAAATTATCTATTATAAGATTCTTTTCTAAAAAATCCGATATTATATGGTTTGGTGGCATTAAAAAAATATTTTTGTTTCATTCCATTCCTTTTCCCAACAGCTTATTCCAATATATTTGGAAATCATTTCTGCTGATAAAAAGAAAAAGGAACTCAATATGTTCATAAGAGTTTTTCGATAGATTAAAAAGGTGATAGTGGCCATAAAAATACCTTTTTGGTATACTTCCCTCCCATGTGCTATTTTATTTCTAACTCAATCATATTATCTATAAAAAGCTACATTATCATCTAACATCTTATATTTTTTTCCAGAAAAAAATTTGATTTTAATTGACAAACTAAGAAAAATCACCTATTAAAAAGCCTATTAACTGCATTCTTATTCTGATTAACCCTCTTTTTTTCGTTTTTTTCTTCTGTTAAGTAATAAGAGTTAAAAGTATTGATATAACATACTTTCTATATTATTTTTTTAAGCTTGCTTTTTTTAATTCACCATTAATACATCCTCCAAATAACTCAAATATATGAAAAACTTAATGTTGCTTCATCATAATACAAATCAGCATCACCAACTTTCTTCTTTTTAGATAAACCGCTTTTCTCCATCTATCAAGCAAAGTAATAATCAATTCAGGTTCCTGATTCAATCTATCTAACATGATTATTAAATCCTTTGAATAATCTACTCCATCAATTTTTAAATGCAGCTCTTGTTTTTCGTACTCTATTGGTGTAGTACCATTAGAACTATCTATGCTATGATAAACAGTAAGTGGAACACCAGTAAAAAGGTAATTATTCCTTGTATGACTAAATTATCTACTCTGCTATATCTAGCTGTTTCTGACGGACCACTATATTGTTCCAATTCACACCTAGTAATCACTGATAGTTCCTTACACTTATAAGTATTAAAACCATCACTAATTATCGTTTCCTTTCCTGTGTCAAAAGTACAGAATTGTTGTACTCAAAAATAAACTTCAATAGTGTTTTCTTTACAATTATAATTGTGTTGACTATATGATATTGTTAACATTTTTATTCCTTTCTATATTTCAAACCTCAGAATTCCAATGATTTTTTTCACAGGGAGTTTGGTGACGAAATATTCTTATGTTTTAGGGGTTTTTTTGATAGTTACTAAAAATATAATTTCTAACTCTATAATTTCTAATTTATTTCAGTTAATACTTATAATATTATACCATTTTTTTAATTTGTTTTTCAGTTCTAACTCTTTCCCTCCACCTATGTTTTGCCTCTATTTTTTTATGTAAGACTTTCCGTATAGAGTCTAATACTTTAGGTTTATTTAATTTTTTTATCCGTTAAAAAAGAAAAAAACAGTAAACCTTTTTGATTTACTGTCTTTCCTATTACTATATTTCAACTTTCTCTTATTCCTTAGACAACTTCTTTTAATTTTTCTTCCTAAAAGCCAACAAACTTTCTATATCTGATACTTCGCCTGTTCCTAGAGGATTCCATGTATACTCCCTTCAATCGTTCTAACCTGCTTAGATCTAGCCCTGAAATTTTATTTTGTCGGTATGTGTATATATGTCTACTCGTAAGGCTTTATCTCCTACTTTTTGTTTGTTATAATCTATCTCACAAAAATATAACTGTTCCTGACATAATTTCCTTATCATTACCCCAGATTCTAATATTATTGCCATCTAACTCTACAACATACTTTTTGAAAAGAGTTCTTGTAGTTTTTCTCGCTAAAAAGAAAACAACCCCCAAGGATTAATACTATTGTTAAAGATTTAAATAATGAATATGGTTTAATATAGTTATCTAGTTCAAAGTAATATGAAACTAGTGCTAGTCCTACCATACCATTACCACAGAAAAAAACAACAGTAATCATCTTCTCTTTATTTGTTGTTGTCGCTACAAATTCATACCTTTCCATATACACCTCTTAAATAACAACTTTATAATTTATTTTCTTTGTTCTTATATATTTTTCTCTGAAAAAATACACACAGTAATTATACCATGTGTATTTTTTTATAATCAATTTTCCTTTTATCTAGATTTGTTTTTAGTTTTCTGACTAGCATTTTACTTTGTTTGGTAGGAAATCTTTAGTAAAAGCAATCTCTAAACCGTTGTGCTATTCTTTTTATAATTCTATAATATATTCTTGAGGTAATTAGATATACTATCAGATAGAATACCCCAAAAGACTGCTATTGTCACAGCTAAAGCTATTAAGAAAAACATTATTATCTGTTGCTAGGAATAATTTTAGTATTTTTTTCGATAAATGGGTATGCTACTACCGTGTGAAGTGTTGCTATTGCTAGTGGGGCAAAGAAGATCATCAACACCTGACTTCTTATACTTTGTTTGATTTGTCTGTCAGTTAACCCCACTTTACGCATAATTCCAAATTTCCCTTTTATCTTCGTATCCTTCAGATATTTGTTTGTAGTACATTATTACTACTTGAGAAACTACAAAAATCATACTTATAAACACACCTATAAACAGGAATGATGCGTAGAAACCTTTAAAAATTCGTTTCATTTTCTGCTTTTTCCTTCTATGTTTATATTTCCTTCTTTTTCTAGTTGTTTAAAGTTTTCTATTACTTTCGCTTCTTTTGTTTTTATCGCTTATGTTAAAACCTACATAATTGTAGACTTCACCTTCTTCATCTGACATATTCAGTTTTTTTCTTCAGAGCTGATTCTATTTTTCTTAACGTCAGTATTATCTTTTTACCACTACATAATATGTATTAAAAAGCATTGGCTGCGGCTGTACCTAAAAGCACCTGGGAAATCTGTTAATTTTTCTTTTTATTTTTTTAAATTTACACCTTGTACTGTAATTTCATTTGCTTCATATTTTCCTTTTTGTCGATAAATAATAAAAGCTTCTCCTGTGTTTAAAGTTTTTTTGCTCTTTTGATACTTTATTGTAGTCCTTTAATTCAATAACAACAACAGTTCTTAGTTTATCTAATGAACCGACATTCCCTGTTTCGTAACTAATTTCTGTTCCATTTAGACGCCCTACTACATTCAACATATTATATGATACTAAATCTTTTTGCTTCTACTCCCGCATCTTGAGTGGCTTTTTTTACATTTTTCTATTTCCGTCAACTTACCTTCTGTTGAACGATAACCGTTTACTATTATATCTCTTGGGAAGCGTGTATTATATGCTTCTTCACTACCTGCATAAAGAGCTGATGTTGTTCCCATAGTTACAAGAACCATCGTTGATAGTATACAAATATTAGCAAGCCCTACAGCATTTCGTTTCATTCTGTATAAAAGTCCTGAAACACTTATAAAAGTTCTTTGGTTTATAATAAAAAGTCTTGTTGTTTTTTTCATCAATTTTTAGAACAGTTATACTTACTGCCATAAATATTAAATATGTCCCAAAAATCACTGCTAAAAACTGCAACGAAAAAAACATAGTTATAGCTTTTATTGGATTTTTGAATAGTTTGAGCTAAATAATACCCATATCCTGTTAATCCCAATCCTAAAAATAGCTAGAATAAAAACGTGCTTTCGGTTCGCGTTCTCCGTGATTTTTCTTCTTTAGAAGTGCTACTATTTTTTTAGACGAGAAATTTTTATTACTGTGTAGATTAGCAGTAAAAGAAGATTCCTCCGAATAATAAGATTGTTAGAAATACTGCGATTGGTGTTATTACAAAACCAAAACTTACTCCTGCGGTAAATAATTTTAACAATACTAAAAGCATTAGTTTATCGAATAACAAACCGAACGCAAGTCCAAACACTAATGTTATCACCGCGATAAAGATAGTTTCTAATATTAAGATACGTGCTATTTGTTTTTTTAGTCATACCTAATACAGAATATAATCCAAACTCTCGAACACGACGTTTAATTAGGAAGCTATAAGTGTAAAAACAGGAATATCGCTGAGAAAAATCGCAATAACTATTACCCCTAAACTAAGAACTTGTTTTCGTTGCGCTTATACCTTGAGGTAATTTATCCAGATTTTTCCCTAATGATAGTGATGTTAGTATATAAAAATGATGCAATAGTGAAAATCGCCGATAAAAATATACGGTAGTATAAAACGTTTATTTTTTTACTAAATTGTTTAAAAGCAAACTTGCTATAAAATAAATTCATGTTACTCACCTGCCTGCATTAATGTTAGTGTGTCATTAATTTTTTTGGAACATTTCGTTATTAGTTGAATTTCCTTTTCTGATTTCATGGAAAACAACACCATCTTTTATAAATAATACTCTTTTTAGCACGAGCTGCTGTTTTTTTACAGAGTGCGTCACCATTATAAGTGTTTGCCCTGCTTCATTTAATCTGTCAAAGACTTCTAATAGTTGGTCTGTAGATTTTGAATCTAGCGCTCCTGTTGGCTCATCCGCTAAGATTATCGCTGGATTTGTTATAATTGCACGAGCAACTGCCACACGTTGTTTTTGTCCTCCTGATATTTCATAAGGATATTTATTGATAAGTTTTTCTATTCCAAGTGGTTTTACTACTTTTTCTAATCGTTGTTCCATATCTTTATAGTTTTTTTATTCGCCAAAACCAGCGGTAGTAGTATATTATCTTTTACTGAAAAAAATTATCAAGTAGGTTAAAAATCTTGGAAAAACAAATCCTAGATTATCTCGACGAAAAATCAGCTAAATCTTTATCTTTTAGTTTGCTAAGGTCTTGACCTTTTAATAGAACATTTCCACTTGTTGCTTTATCAAATGTCGCTAATATATTTAGTAGTGTTGTTTTCCACTTCCACTTTCACCCATAATTGCTACATATTCATTGTTATCAACAGCGAAATTTACATTTTTTTAACGCCTCTGTACTTTTGTGTACTTAATCTTGTTGTGTATACTTTTCTTACGTTGTTTACTTCTAATAACATTGTTAATCTCCTCTTTTTCATCCTAACCGATTAAATATTTCTTCTTGTTTAATCGATCTATTATTTCTTTGTTACAACTATATTGTATCTTATATTTTTTTGTCGTTCTATCGATTTTTCCTTACAAAAAGCCTGTAATCTTACACTTTTGTAAGATTGCAGACTCATTTGTTATCCTACTTTTTTTAATTCCTACTATATATTACTCCCTAAATTTGTCTTCTTCTGGAAATATTATCTCTACTTTAGTTCCAATATTAACCTTCGAGGTAATTATTATTTTATGCCCTAGATTATCTAGCGTCTTTTTTTACAAAGGTATAATCCAAGTCCGCTAGATTTTTTTCATATCTTCCATTAAATCCTGTAAAACCTTTTTCGAAAATACGTGGTAAGTCTTCTTCGCTTATTCCTAAACCATTATCTTCTATAATAAGTTTATTTTTCGAAGAAAAATACTTATCTCACCACCTGTTTTTGTGTATTTAATCGCATTACTTAAAATTTGTTCAAATGCAAAATCCTAGCCATTTTTATCACTAATAACAAATGTTTCATGTGGAACATAATTTAATTTTATCTTTTTATTAATAAATAATGGCGCATATTTTTTTATATTATCTTTAGTTACGTCGCCCAAATTAGTTCTTTCTATAAGATAGTCCGAGCTCTCACTACCAAGCCTTAAGTACGTCAGTACCATCTCTACATAGCGTTCTATTTTGAATAATTCTTGTTTTACTATTTTCACATCTACTTCTTCATTGTCTAATAGAAAGTTTAGCGCAGCTATTGGGGTTTTAATTTGATGCACCCACATACTAAAAGTAATCTTCTATCTCTGTATTCTTTTTATACGCTTGATGATTAAGTTTTTTTCTACTTCATCATGTAATCTTCTTATAATTTTTATGATAATATTCAACCCTTACATCTAAACTTCGTGGTAAATCTTCCATATCATTTAGTATATGATTTTCTAAAAATTTTTAATTTTTTTTATAGCTATCTTTATAGTTATAGAAGTCTACAATGGTTGCTAGAAAGGCCATTATGAAACAAAAAAACTCCCACCATAATACAACGCTTCAAAAAGGCAAAGAGTATAAATAAAAAAATCACAAAGAAGACTAATATGAAGCTTACAAATAGTAAATAGACTTTTTATGTTTTTCTTTAAATAATTCGCTAAAAATTTTTCATTATACTATGTATCCTTTTTCCTTTTTTTAGTTGTTATAAACTCATCTACTCCTATACTTTTCAACTTCGCTCTTAATCTATTAACATTAACAGATAAAGTATTCTCATCTATAAAGTTATCACTTTGCCATAAAGCGTTGATAATTTCTTCACGACTTACTATTTTTTCGCGATTTTCTAACAATACAGTTAATATTTTACTCTCGTTTTTTTGTTAGTTCCGCCAACTCTTCTCCACATTTAATTTCATCTCGACTCATATCGAAAATTACATCTTTATATACTATTAGATTCGTTCCGCTATTAAAGTTGTAAACACGTCTTAATAACGCTTCTATTTTCGCTTTTAATACTACTAATTTGAAAGGTTTTTCTATAAAATCATCTGCACCGATATTCATCGCCATTACTATATTCATATCATCGTTCGCTGAAGAGATAAAAAAATAATAGGCACTTTAGAAATTTTTTTCTTATTTCCTCGCAAAAAGTAATACCCATCAAAAATAAGGCAAGTTAATATCCATAAGCACCAAATCAGGAGAGTATTCAACAAATTCATGCACTACATTTTGAAAAATTTTTGCACTTCACATGTGCTATACTGCCATTTTTCTAAATAGCCCGCTATTGAATTTGATATAATCTCGTCATCCTCAACTATCATAATTTTTATACATACACTCTCACCTGCTTTTTTTATTTTATCGTAATTACATTTAGTAAAAATTATACCACAAACTTTCTGCAAACGATGAAAAATTCTTAATTATTATTCTATTAAATTTTTTTCTTTTATACTTTTTCTTGTACATTTTTCTTTTCTCTTGATTTTTTTAAGAGTAAAAAAGGTGAGGTTTGTATAATATTTTTTTATAAAAAATAAATAGATATTAATTAAAATTATTATTAAGATTAAAATTTTAATTAAACAATAATTTTTGGTTATTTATTTTTTTAAAAAAATAAAACAGGTGAGGGTGTCGTTTCACGTGAAAACCTTTAACAATAAATAAATTAATTTTTGCGTTTGTTTTTTTGTTGGTTTTATAAAGGTGTTTTTTTGTTTTGTTTACCATCTATTTAAAGGTATTTATATGTTTTTTTGTTTACTCTTTTAATTGTTATTTACCACTTCACTTTTTACAAAAAGAAATTATTGAGATCACCACCGAAATTATTTTAAAAAACCTCTTAATTGATTTTATCGTAATATTTTTGTTATTATTTTTTTAATAAATTAATTTTAATTAATAGATATAATTTTTCGCTATATATTTAATATTTATTTTTCGGAGGAAAAATTATTTTTTTAAAAAAATTAGATCTGAAAAAAAGGTGGAAAATTAATAAAAAGAGTAGGGGAGTGGAAATAAAAAGAGGGAGAGAATTCTTTACCGTAGATTTTTATAATATGTTATAATAATAGAAAAGAATAAAAACTCTATACAGATAATGGCAAGGAGGTTCAATATGGAATTTACAAAAAAACCGAAAATGGCTTTTGTTAAATACGACGAGAACGGTAAAGTTATCGCAGAAATCACTTATTCACCAACCGATAACCCTGATATAGTAGTTGCTGATCACACTTTTGTTGATTCTTCGCTACGCGGGCAAGGTGTTGCTGGTAAACTTTTAAATACTCTTGTTGAAGATATGAAACAACAAAAACAAAAAAATTAAAAGCTAGTTGTTCATATATAGTTAAGAAGTTTTTCAGAAGATTCTTCTTACGATTTCATTAATGCAGATAAATAAAAAAACATAAAAAAACATAAAAATTTATTCCATCGATAAATTTTTATGTTTTTCTTTCGATTATATACTTTATTACTTTAATATTCTACTATATGTAATTGTCCTTTGTCGTATTCTGCCAAGAAGATATTTTTATATCTTTGTATCCCATTTCTTTTAAAGTAGACATTAACCATTCTTCTGTTTTTATCCATAGATTCTAATGAATTGATTTGAACTTTTCCATCTGTAATTATAGGGTATTTTTGGATTTTCATCTCCTGTTAACACCACTATTAATTGACCGTTTTGTTCTATTACCGCTCTTTTTTTACATTTTTTTATACTATATATACCTTTGGCTGCGGAGTTTAAACGCTAAGTCATTCGCTGATAATTCGCTTTTTTTCTTGTTGCCTCCACATTTATTTTCCCTCTTTTTTTATTACTGTAGTTGGTTCTCCATCTACCATTTTTCAAGAACATGTTATTAGTTTTTAACCATTTTTTTGAGTTAACACTAATATAACCCATATTAATAATATATTAATAAATTGTAAAATTGAAATGCTTGGGTTGTAGATAACACCACCTATTATTCCCCCTAGCACATAGTTTTTGAACTTGATCACTTGCTGATGCAGGAGCTAGGTTACCTTTCCCTGATACATTTATTACGAATACTAATGATAACAATCCTAAAGCTAATTTTATTGCTATATCTATATATGAAAGTTGCATTATTTATTTACCTCCACTTTTTTTCTATTACTGGATCTACTAATTCTATTTTTTTCTAATAGGTACTCATTTTTCTTTCCACTACTTATAACTCTATAGTAAGTATTATCTACTTTTTACAAACGAGTTTTCTATTGATGCTTCACTATTTATATATATGTGTGTTTTATCGATGTTCAAATCGTTAGATATTTTTTTCTATAAAATGAATAGAACTTTTTATATTGATTAGATGATACTGCATTTGATTTGTACTCATTAATACTTACACCTACCGCTAGTAGAGTACTCAAGACCAATATAATCGATAATTCTCTGTATTTTTGTATCTTGTCTGTTTTTTTATAATATTTTATTAATGTGATACATAATATAACTATTAGAACAGCTATTATTATATAAGATATTAAATTATTTTGTTGTAACTTACTTTTGTAAATAATCGTATGAATAAAAATTTCATCTTCTTTCTCCTTTTTTTATTTGTTTCACATGAAACTTTTAATTTGTTATACTTTAATTTCATAAGCTATTCTTTTCTTTGTCATCTAAATTATTTTTCATTGTTAATTTTATTTCACCTAACTTAACGAATCCAAAATCACTCAAAAAAATTTTTCTCATTATTTTTATTATCTTTATGCGTGTCTATTCTTATATAATCTATATTTTTCTTTTTAGCAAACTCCACTATAGCTGACAAAAAATTGTCGACCAACTCCTTGATTACGTTTGTTTTTTTATCGTTGCTATACGATGAATTACCAAGTAGTTATCACATTTAGACCATAGAGTGGGGAGTTCTCATAATCTCTATTGTAGTTAGTTAGCATAGCTGTCGCTACTATATTTCTATCTATTTCATAAACGTAGGATGTTTGCTCTTTTATATCTTGTTCTATCGTTTCTTTACTCGGAGATCCATGCTGCCATTGATTTATCCCTTGTTGTCGTAGAAATTCTCGACCATCTTCTATAATTAGCATTATCTCATCTAATTCTGTACTTTTTGCTTTTCTTAACATAACTTATCCTTCTGCTTAAATACTTTTTTTAATTAATAATAGAAGGGAGAATAATAAATTATTCTCCCTAGTCTTTTATTTTTATAATAAATCTCTATTTAAAAACAACCTCTACAGGACAGTGATCACTTCCTAGTATGTCGTTATGAATTTTTGCACTCACTAGATATTTTTTTCTAAATCTCGACTTGTTAAGAAATAGTCTATTCTCCATCCTGCATTGTTTTTTTACGAGCGTTGAAACGATAACTCCACCAAGAATATGCACCTGTTAATTCTGGATTGAAATATCTGAATGTGTCGATAAAACCTGCGTCAAGTAGTTTTGTGAATTTTTCTCGTTCTTCTGGTGTAAATCCAGCATTTTTTTGTGTTTGATTTTGGGTTTTTAAATCTATTTCTGTATGTGCTACGTTTAAATCTCCACAAACAACAACACCTTTTTGTTTTGTTTAATTCTAGTAAATAGTTTTTAAAATCTTCTTCCCACGTCATACGATAATCTAATCTTTTTAATTCACTTCCTGAGTTCGGTGTATAGACTGTAATAAAGAAGAATTTATCGTACTCTAATGTTATTACGCGACCTTCTGTATCATGCTCATCTATCCCCATACCATAATTTACATTTAAAGGTTTGTGTTTTGTATATATCGCCGTTCCTGAATATCCCTTTCGCTCTGCATAATTAAAGTAACTGTAATAGCCCTCAAACTGCAAATCTAATTGTCCTTCTTGCATTTTTGTTTCTTGCAAACAAAAGAAGTCAACATCTAATTTTTTTGAAGTCTTCTTCAAAAATTTTTTTATTAACAATAGCTCTTAAGCCATTAACATTAAAACTAATACATTTCATCTTTATACTCCTTTTTTTCTTTGTGAAATGATTTTTGTTTCACGCGAAACATTTTATTTTCCTAAACAGAATCTACTGAATAACTCGTTGATTAATTCATCACCAGAGTTTTCTCCGATAACTTCTCCTAGTAGATTAAATGCATTTGTATAATCTATTAAGACCATATCCACCTCAAGTCCCATTTCCGCTGCTTTTATAGCTTCATTAAGACTAACTAATGCTTGTTGAATTAGATTTATTTGACGTGTATTTGATAAATATGTCGCATCTTTTGGACGAGCTGCTCCTTTGAAAAAAATAAATCTCTAATATTTTTCTAATTCATCTATTCCTTTGTACGTCGTCATTGAAGTTTTTATAATAGGGTGGTTGTATGTTAATTTTTCTATTTCTTCTATATCTATTTTTTTGTTTCTAAATCAAGTTTTATTTAGGATAATAATAGTTGTTTTTTTCCTTCTGTTAATTTTAATAATTCTCTATCATCATCTGTAAGTTCTTCACTGCTGTTTAATAAGAATAAGACTAAATCTGCTTTTTTTCTAACGCTTCTTTACTTCTTTTCTACACCTATTTTTTTCAACTACATCTTCTGTTTCACGAATACCTGCAGTATCTATTAGTTTTATCGGTACACCTTTTATATTTACATGTTCTTCTAAAAACATCACGCGTTGTTCCTGCTATATCTGTTACTATAGCTTTGTTTTTCTTGAAGTAAGTTGTTTAATAAAGAACTTTTCCCTACGTTAGGACGACCGATAATAGCTGTGTTTATTCCTTCTTTTATTATTTTTCCTTGTTTTGATGTTTCTAATAAAAGCTTCTAAACTATTTTTTTATACTTGTTGATTTTTTTCTAAAAATAGTCTTTGTTGTTTCTATCTCTAAATCATCATACTCAGGGTAATCGATATTCACCTCTACAACTGCCAGTATGTCTAAAAATTTCTGCTCTAAGACGTTTTATAAGTGTTGATAAACGCCCTTGTATTTGATTATTAGCAATTTGACTCGCTTCATCTGTTTTACTCTTGATAAAAATCTATAACAGCCTCTGCTTGTGTTAAATCTATACGTCCGTTTAAAAAAATGCTCTTTTTGTAAATTCTCCTGGTTCTGCCATGCGAGCACCGTATTCTAAACAAAAGAGCTAGTACTTTTTTTGAATAGTTATTATTCCTCCGTGACAATTTATTTCAACAACATCTTCTGTTGTATATGTTCGTGGCTCAACCATTTTCACAAGCATAATTTCTTCTATTTTTTTCTTCTGTTTTTTTGGGTCTATTATATTTGCATAATTTATCGTATGCGTTGGTAAACTTTCTACTGTTCTTCCTTTTTGGTAGACGAACTATTTTATCAGCAATACTAAATGCTTCATCCCCACTAAGTCTTACAATCCCAATCGCACCCTCTCCTAGAGCTGTTGATATGGCACAAATTGTTTCACTCATGATTTTTTTCTCCTTTTTTTCTATATTTTTTTCTTTAAACTTTTTATGTGTTTTTCTTTATAAATTCTATATCTTTTTTTATTATACACTACTTTTCTATATTTTTTTCTTGAGAAAAAGTATATGTTTAACTATTAAGTTCAAATCAACTTTAAAAGTACCAAAAGTTAAAAAGTTATATAATTTGTTTTTGATGATTTAATTAAATTTTAACTAATTCTTTAACTTCATATAAAGTAGGTAGTATATACTTATAGACAGTTAATAATATTTTTCATGATTCAAGCTTGCTACTTTTGCAAGCTTTTTCTCCTTTTGTAAGTGTTTTTACTTTTGTTTTTATGTTTATAATTTTAACTTAACTTTAATTATAGCTTTAACTTTATCTTAAGTTATTACTATATAATTATAAATATAACAACACTTATTAATATATTTTTTTCATGATATACGGCTCATCTTCGGATGAGCCTTTCTCCTTTGTTGGAATATAAAAAGTATCGAAAAGAATTTACTCTCGATACTCTTTTTTTATTTTATCATATCAGCTTCTTCTATTGCTTGCTCTAAGTCATCTAAATCATAACTCTTTGGAAGTATTCCACAAGCACCATTAGCAAAAAGCTTGTTGACGATGAGACAGGAACATGACCTACACTGCTGCAAATTAATATTTTAGCCTTTGGAAATTTTTGTACAAATAGCTTTTTGTAGCCTCTAAACCATCCATAATAGGCATACAAATATCCATTGTTACATAGTCTGGTCTTATTTTACTATACATTTGAAGAGCTTTTTTTCCATCTTCTGCAAAAATAATAGTTATATCCTGCTCGTTCTACTATTTCTGCCCCACGACTTCTATAATAAGAACTATCATCCACAATAAGTATAGATTTTTTTCATCTTTTTCTCCTATTTTGCTGTAATAACTAAATATCTATATGGTTCTTCACCACGAGATTCTGTTTCAACATTTTTTTATACCTGTTAGAGCATTATGAATAATTTTACGTTCAACACTTGTCATAGGCTCTAATTCTACTGGTTTTCCTATTTTTTTAGATTTTTTTAGCTAAGTTTAACGCTAATTCTTCTAAAGTTTTTTTACGACTTTCTCTATAATCATCACAATCTACTTCTATTCTGAAGAAATGAGAACTGAATTTTTTTTAGCATAATTATTTACTAAAAAAATTGTAAACTATTAAGAGTTACTCCTCGTTTTCCAATTATTAAACTAGTATTTTTCTTCTGTTTTTATATTTAAAGTAAAGTGTCTGTTTCCATCTTCTGTAAAAATCTACAGTAGCATCAGCATATCCCATAGCGATAACGATATTTTGTAAGTAACTTACTATACTATCTTTATTTTTTTACTATGTAATCTTCTCTTTTTTTCTTTTTTTCTCAATTACTTCTTGTGTTTTTTTCTTCTACTGCTTCTTCGTTTTCTACAACCACTTCTTCTTTAACGGTTTCAATTTCTACTACTTTTTTTCTTCTTGTTTTTTTCTTCAACAAATTCTTCTACTTCAACTTCTTTAACTTCTTCTTGTTTTTTTCTCCTTTTATAAATTCACTATCAAGTGGTGTCAATTTTACTTTTTGCTTCTTTTTTTGAATAGACCAAAAATACCAGCACTCCCTCCCTCAATAACATCTATTTTTTTACTTTATCTTCTGATAATGCTAAGTCTTTTAATCCTTTTTGTAAAGCCTCTTCTACACTACTTGCTTCGTAAATATATTCTTTTTCCATTATTTAACCCTCTTCTCTTTTTCTATTAATTTTTGATTTTTTTAATACGTGATCATGCTACTACCAACTTCTAAAAAAAGGGTAGTTCTTTTTACTCCTGCACGCGCTATGATTATTATATCATAATTTTTTTATATGATTTTTTTCTTGTTTTAAACGTTTCTCTTATATATCTTTTTGATTTTATTACGTTCGTGGGCTTTTCCTAATTTTTTTACTAACAGAAATCCCTAAACGCATGTGTTCTAGTTTGTTTTTTTGAAAATAAATTACAAACTGCCTGTTAGCAAAAACTTTGCTTTTTTTCTAATAATATTATCAAAAATCTTGACTTCTTTTTTTATCCTATATTCTTTTTTTCATTTCAAAACCTTTCTTAACACTAATATTTTTAACAGTTTCTTTCATTTTTTTACAACTATCTTTATTGTTAAGGTTTAAGAGTTTTTTTCTTTTACAATTATCAGTGTGTTCTATAAAAATTTTTTTCTTATTTTTTTATATCTTCCGTATCATTTTTTTATTATTTATTTTTTTATAATCTTTCAATTGCAAGATAAACGCTATTATTATCAAGGGAAGGAGTATGGTAATTATGTCTATTTTTTTTATAAATAATATATGAAACTATGTTAAAAACTATCGTTAAGGCTGCTGATATTGTTATTATTTGTCTATTTCTTTTTTTCTGTTATTGTTTTTGTGAAAAAAATAACATTTTTTTGCAACAATAAATCCTATTATTATACCTGCAACTATTGTAAGTATATCCATATTATTCTACCTCCACTTTTTATTACTTTATTCTCCTTTACTCTCTTTAAAAAAATAATTATACCATTATCACTACAAAATAAAAAAAGCACCACATAAGTGATGCCTTGTTGCAATTATTAAGCAGAAAGAACTTTTCTTCCTTTTTGCTCTACGTCTTGCTAATACGTTTCTTCCGTTTTTTTAGTGCTCATTCTAGCTCTAAATCCGTGTACTTTTGAATGTTTTTCTTTTTGTTTGGTTGATACGTACGTTTCATTTTGTCCTCCTCGAGTTTTCTTCTTAGATAGATGTAATAACTGGTATATTTTATCACAACTTTTTCTTTTTAATCAAGGAAAAAAACCTTATTTATTTGAGAAAAAAATTATAAAAAAATTTTTTTAACTCTCATTCTTTTTTTATAAAAAAAGCATTAACTGTTTTTAACATTTTTTTCTTCTATGTGTTGTGAAAAAAACAGGTGAATACTTCTAAAAAAATATTTTTACTTTTTTTATAGTTTTTTTAACAAATTTATAACGTTTTTAACAATTTAACAAACAAAAAGTTTTTCCACAGATGTTAATTATGTGAAAAAAACTTTCTAATCCTTTTTATTACTGTTTTTTTACTTTTGTTAATAACTTTGTTAATTATTCCCCATTTATTTTTTTATTTTTCTTTATTTTTTTATCTTTTTCCATAGATATAAGCTAGTAGTTTTTCATAGTTATTAATAGTTTTTTTCACAATCTGTGAATAACTTTATCTTTTTCTTTTTATCTTCTTTTTTTATGATATAATTTATTAGACATTTTTATTAAGGAGGGATTATTTTGAGTAATTCCAATTTTTTTATGGGAGATTATTCTTCGTGAAATTAAAAATGAAGTAACTCCTCAGGTTTTTTTGAAACTTGGTTTTCTCGTGCATCTATTGATAATGTAGATTTTGTTAAAAAGCGCGTTGTTATTACTAGTAAAGAACTTTTGGTTTCTCAGTACATTCAAAGGTACTTATGATGCTAAATTAAAAAGAAATCTTGAAAAATAAATACTGGTCTTGATTTACATATAGACTATGATTCTTTAGATAATCATATTCCTATTCAAAAATTCTACAAGTTCTTTTCGACAATAAAAATTCCTGCAGAAAATATTATTAAACAAAAATTTTTCTACAAGGGGATAAACCTTCTGGGGCTCAGCATTTTTATCAAAAAAACAAACTTTTTACTTTTGATGATTATAAACAACCTATTCCTAATAAAAAAATATTACGAACAGTAAGAAAAAAATCCTACATTGAATAAAAAAATTATACATTTGAAAATTTTGTTGTAGGTGAAGGTAATGCTTTTACTCATAATATCGCATGGAATGTTGCTGTAGAGCCTGGTGGAATTTATAATCCATTGTTTATTTATGGTGGTGTTGGATTAGGAAAAAAACACATCTTCTTCACGCTATCGGTAATGAAATGGAAAAATAATTTTCCTGATTTCAAGATTGAGTGTATTTCTTCTGAGAAGTTTTTTTAAATGAATTTCTTGCTTCTATTAAACCTATGAAGAATAAAAAAATGTAGGTGCAGATGAAGATTTCAGACGTAAGTATCGCGATGTTGATGCTCTTCTTATCGATGATATTCAATTTTTATCTGGAAAAAAACAGAAACACAAAATGCTTTTTTTCCATACTTTTTAACGAACTTCAGATGAATCAAAAAGCAAATAGTTCTAATAAGTGATCGTTCTCCTTCTCAACTTAATGAGTTAGAAGATAGACTTGTTACACGTTTTTAGTCAAGGTATAACGGCAGATATTACTCCACCCGACTTTTGAAACTCGTATGGCTATTTTTAAAAATATAAATGCGAACAATTTGATATTCAATTAAGTGAAGAAACACTTACTTATATTTCTAATAATATTTCTTCTAATATTAGAGAATTAGAAGGTGTTTTTAAAAACGTATTAAATTTACAGCTACTTCAAAAAAATCAACAACCTTCTTTAGCTATTGCTGAAGAAATCTTAAAAGGATACTCGTATTTCTCCTCGTAAAAACATTTTACCTGAAAAATATCCTTAACGTTTGTGCGGATTTTTTTATCGTATAAAAACTTGATGATTTACTTTCTTCTTCTCGTAAAAAAAGAGGTTGTTAAGGTTAGAAATATAGCTATCTATTTATGCAGAGAGTTAACTACTTTATCTTTTTCCTGCTATAGGAGATTATTTTAATAAAGATCATACTTCTATTATTTACTCAGTAAACAAAATAGCAAAATTAAGTAAAGATGAAGAACCAGAACTTTTTGAAGATATAGAGGTAATAAAAGAGCGTATCGGAAAGGTTTAGTAGTATGTTAATAAAATAAAAAGTTTTTTTATTCTAGTTATTAACAAGTTATTAACAAGAAAAAAATTATAAACTTATTTTTATTTTTTTATAAGTTATCAACAGTTTTAACAAGACTTATTATTACTATTATATTAAATATATATATTATATAAGGAGACAAAATGAAATTTACAATAGAAAAAAATCTAATTTTTTTAGCAGGTTTTAAATCATGTAGCTAGAGTTATAGCTCCTAATTCTCTTTTTGAAATATTAAAAAGGGATTAAATTAGAATTAAATGAAAATGTACTTGTCTTAAAAAGCAAGTGATTCTTTAGTTTCTGTCGAATTTAGTATAGATGCTTATGATGACGATAAAGAAATTATAACTATAGAAGAAGAAGGTCAAAGTAGTTTTACCATCTCGTAATTTTATAGAAATTATTAGAAAAAGCTCCTACTAATCTTATTGAAATAGAAACTATAGATAACAATATTTTAGTTAAATCTGGAAAAAGTGAATTTAATGTGAAAGGATACGATGCTAATGAATATCCAGAATTTCCAGTTATATCTAAAGAACATAGTTTAACTTTAGATGGAAAAAGTATTTAACGATATTATAAAAAGAAACTGTATTTTTGTACAGCTCCAAATGACCAAAGACCTATATTAGAAGGGGTTAATTTCACTTTTAAATAATAAAGTTTTTAACAGCTACGGCTACTGACTCTTATCGTTTAAGTAGAAGACAAATAACTCTTGAAGAAGTAGCTGATGATAAAGAATTTAATTTGATTATACCGAGAAAAGCTCTGATATACTTCCAACGTATGATAGAGGAAGGTAAAGATCAAGTAGAAATTTTTTTATGAAAAACAATAGAATAGTTCTTTACTATCAAAATGTAGTATATACTGTTTTTACTAATTAGTGGGAATTATCCTAATACTAACAAACTTATCCCTATCGTTTTTTTGAATGTACATTTGTTTCAAATGGAAGAGAGTTATTCGATGCAGTAGATAGGGTTTCTTTTAATGAGTCGTGAGGATAAAGATGATATTATAAAATTAATAGTAAAAGATAATATGTTAGAAATTTCATCTCAATCTAAAGATTTAGGAAGTGCTGTAGAAGAAATAAAAAGTAGAGTCTACTTTAGAAGAAGATATATTTGAAATTTCTGTATCAGGTAGATATTTAAAAGAAGCTATATATGCTATAGCTTCCGAAGAAATTATCATGAAATTTTCTGGAGAACTTACTGCATTTATAGTTCAACCTGCTGATTATCATCGTGATATTATAGAACTAATTTTACCAGTAAGAACTTATTAATTTTTAGCAAAAAGATATGTAGACTGAAAAAGGATTTTTATCAGACTACATTTCTTTTTGTGGAAAAACATTTAAAGAATAAAAGAAAGGAATAATAATGACCAAACAAACAAATAAGGTGATTATATTATTAGGTATTATTTTATTAGGAATGATACTTAGAACACCAATTACTTCTGTTGGAGCTATAATAGGTCCTCTTAAAAAAATTTATTAGAAATAAATAATACAGTAGCAGGATTAATAACTACTATACCTCTTATAGCGTTCGCTATTTTTAGTCCTTTTGTAGCTAAAAATCTCAAATAAAAATAGGTCTAGAAAAAGACTTTATATTTGGCTGCAATAGTAACAAGTATAGGATTATTACTGCGATTTTATATAAATACTTCTGTGTTTTTTTGTAACAACATTTATTATAGGTGTAGGGTTAACTGTAGGAAATGTTTTATTGCCAGGTTTGACTAAAAAAAGTATTTCCCAGAAAAATCTAGGAGTTATGACAGGTTTTTTTATGCGGTAGTTATGAACGTAAGTGCTTCTGTAGCAGCAGGGGTAAGTTATCCAATATTAAGCTCTAATATAGGTGGAGAAAAAAATTCTCAACAGGGTTAGCAGTTAATATTTGGTTAATAGTTTCTATATTAAATATAGTTATCTATGCGATTATAACAAAAAAACAGTAAAAGTGAACGCATAGAAGATAAAAAAATATGGTGGAAAAGGATACTTAACAAGCCTGAAAATGTGGTCGGTGATGTTGAGTATGGGACTACAATCAGCTTTATTTTTACTGTAGTGTTTCTTGGTTTGCAGAGATAATGATAAGTAAAGGATTTACACCGAGTGAAGCTGGATTATTATTATCTATTAGTCAATTTGCCCAATTTCCTTCAACATTTTTTTAGTACCTGTTTTAGCAGAAAAAAATAAAAAAATAAACTTATAATACCTATTTTTTTATAGCCATGGGTTATGTAGCTTCTTTAATAGGGATGATTTATATTCAAGGAAACTTCGCATTGATGACAATTTATATTGTACTTTTTTTGCATTAGCTGGAGGAGGTTCATTCTCTTATGTAATGTATCTATTTTCAGCAAAAATCTAAAAAAATGAAGAAGAAGCAGCAGATATATCTGGTTTAGCTCAAGCAGGAGGGTATTGGTTAGCTGCAATATTCCCACCATTATTGGGTTATGTAAGAGATGTTTTGAATTGGGATGTAGCTATATATATTTTAATAATGACAGCAAGTTTATTATTTATAACATTATTACATAGTAGCTCTAAAGGAAATATTATAGAAATAAAATAAATGAATTTATGAAAAAGATTTCATTTTATGAAATCTTTTTTTATTTTTTTTATTTTTACTTAAAAAAATAAAAATAAAAAAATTAGAAAAAAATTAAAAAAATAAAAATTAATAAAAAAAGAAGAAAAAAATAAAAAAATAAAAAAATACTCTTATACTATTAAACAAGCCAATATAATAAAAAAATTTAAATTAAAGCGTTTTATTTTTTTAGAAATAAAAAATATATAACTTTCAAAAAAATATATTTTTTTTAAAAAAATAAAACGCTTAATCTTTAAAAGTAAAAAGCAATAAAAAAACACTTTCTTTTTTTCAAAAAGTTATGTTATAATTCAAGTTGGAGATGGGTTAATTATATTAAAAAGAAGGGTTTATAAATATTTTTTTAATTCATATAAAAATAAAAATAGTAAAAAAATAATTACTTAAAAATATCTAAAATTAAATAATACATTATATGGAGGTTTTTCTTATGAAAGCGAAAAAAACAGAAAAAGTAGTTTTAATAGGTGCAGGAATGGTAGGGAATGAGCTTTGCTTATCAACTATATTCAAGTGGTGTATGTGAAGAGTTAGGATTAATCGACTTCTTTGCAGAAAAAAAGCTGAAGGGGAAGCAATGGACTTAAACCACGGTGGAGCTTTTAGTACCACCTATTAAAGTAACTTCTGGTGGATATGAGCAATGTGCTGATGCGGACGTTATTGTAATTGCTGGTGGACTTCCACAAAAAAACCAGGTGAAACTAGATTAGATTTAGTTGATAAAAAAACATTAAAGTTGTTAAAGAAATGTCTGAACAAATCGTTGCTTCTGGATTTGATGGAGTTATCGTAATTGCATCTAACCCAGTAGACGTATTAACTAACGCATTACAAAAATTCACTGGATTCCCAAGACACAGAATCGTTGGATCTGGTACAACTTTAGATACTTCAAGATTCCGTTATATGTTAGGAGACAAATTAAACATTGCACCTAGCAGCGTACGTGGATACATCATCGGAGAACACGGAGATACTCAACTTGCAGCTTGGAGTAACGTATATGTATACGGAAAACAATTCGACAAATTCTTAGAAACTTCTAAATATACTAAAGAAGATTTTGCTGATGTTGAAGAAAAAGTTATGCGTGCAGCTTACGAAGTAATTAACCGTAAACGAGCTACTTACTATGCAATCGGTATTGCGTTATTCACAATCGTTAAAGCTATCTTACGTGACGAAAAACGTAGAACTTGCTGTAAGTGGATACTGTGATGGACACTATGGAATCGACGGATTATACATCGGTACTCCTGCTATCGTAGGTCGTGAAGGTGTTCGTGAAGTTGTTGAATTAGATTTAACTGAAGAAGAAACAGCTAAAATGCAACATTCTGCTAAAGTATTAAAAAGAAACTTTAGAAAAAAAGCATATAAATCTTTAGAAGCTTAATAGAAAATCAAACGTAAAAAAATAAAGAAGAGTTAAACTAAAACTACATATTTTTGTAGAATAATTAACTCTTCTTTATTTTTGATTCTTTTTAAAAAAACTAAAGAAAAAAATATAATTTTTTTGAAAAAGAAAAAAATAGATTTAAATATTGTTTTCAAATACTAGACTTATTTACAAAAAGTTTGATACAATATAAGCGGATGAAAAGGTTTTTAAAAAAATAAAAAAAGAAAAATAAAGATGTTAATATAAAAAAATAATAAGTAAAGGAGCGAAACTATGACAATAACGATATACGATGTAGCAAAAAGAAGCTAAAAGTTTCTATGGCAACAGTTTCACGTGTTGTAAATAATAATCCAAATGTAAAAAGAAGACACAAGGTTACGTGTACAAGAGGTTATAAAAAAATTAAGATATACACCAAATGCAGTAGCTCGCGGACTTGCAAGTAAAAAAACAACAACAATAGGAATAGTGTTGCCAGATATAGCTGATTTGTCATCAGCAGAAGTAGTAAGTGGAATAGAATCAGTGGCGAATATGTATAAATATAATATAATTTTTGGCGAATTCTTGCGATGATAAAGAAATCGAAAAAAATATATTTGCATCATTTGTAAGTAAACAAGTAGACGGTATAATTTATTTAGGTCATTCGTTATCAGAAAGCTCTAAAAAAATTACTTAAAAGATATCAAAATTCCAGTAGTATTAGCAGGAAATCTTGGAAATGATTCGGAGTTTTACGCAGTAAATATTGATTATGAAAAAAAGCAGCTTATGATATTACTAAAGGAATTTATAAAAAAAGGTTCTAAAAAAATATTTCATTAGTAATAGATCGATATGAAAGTCAAAAAAACTCAAAAGAATAATAAAAAGGATATAAAGAAGCGTTAGCTAAAGAAAAAGTTGAATTTAAACCACAACATATAATAGACGGATATAGAACATATAAAGAAAGCAATAGATTATATAAAACTATCACTAATATAGAAGCAGATGTAGTAATTACTATGTTTGATGAAGTAGCTCTTGCGGTAATGCACCAAGCTCTTGATACAGGTATGAGTATTCCGGGTGAATTAGAAATAATATCACTAGAAAAATACAAAAATTATTAGATATGACAAGACCAAAAATATCATCTATATTCCAACCTATTTTTTTGATATAGGAGCAGTTTCTATGCGTATATTAACTAAAAATAATAGATATAGAAAAAAAGCAAAAACATAAAGGTGAAGAAATAGATGAGGAAGAATTAGAAGAATTAAAAAAATTCAAAAAAATGAAATGAATCTTCCATATAGAATAATTCATCGTCAAACAACTAAAATAAAAAAACTAATTTTATAACATTTTTATAGAAGAAAAAAAGTTCAAGAAAGAAAAAAATAATAAATTTTTGAACTTTTTTTTCTTCATTTATATTGACATCTGAATAAAGTGGTGCTAGAATAGTAAAAAGTCTTTTCAAGAAGAAAAAGCGAACAATAATATCTTTTAAAAAAACAAAAATGTTAAGTTTTTTTTCTAAAAAAATCTAGTAGACATTATTGACAAAAAAATCAAAAGAAATGCTAAAATGAAGAAGTCTTTATGATATAAAAACATTAAAAAGTTTTTTTCTAAAAAACTTGACAAAAAAAGATAAATGATAAAATATTAAAGTGTCAAATTGACACCAACAAATTTTTTTAATAAATGCGGGTGTAGTTTAGTGGTAAAACCTCAGTCTTCCAAACTGATGTTGTGAGTTCGATTCTCATCACCCGCTCCATTATTTTGAACATTGAAAAACTAAACGAATTAAGTCAACGTTAATTCCAAAAAGGACAGTTTTGAAAAAGAAACTATAAAACTTTTTAAAGAGCTAATCAAGCTAAACAAATTTATTTGGAGAGTTTGATCCTGGCTCAGGACGAACGCTGGCGGCGTGCCTAATACATGCAAGTCGAGCGAAGTTTTTTTCTGGTGCTTGCACTAGAAAAACTTAGCGGCGAACGGGTGAGTAACACGTAAAGAACCTGCCTCATAGACTGGGACAACTATTGGAAACGATAGCTAATACCGGATAACAGTATTTCTCGCATGAGAGATATTTAAAAGTTGGTTATGCTAACACTATGAGATGGCTTTGCGGTGCATTAGCTAGTTGGTGGGGTAAAGGCCCACCAAGGCGACGATGCATAGCCGACCTGAGAGGGT